>Ga0115003_10001964_pt1 | contig 17470 bp, 20 predicted proteins | sample ArcticOcean_MG_C_7_FD_88736 | JGI IMG/M metagenome (GOLD analysis project Ga0115003, IMG submission 88736) | Marine microbial communities from western Arctic Ocean - ArcticOcean_MG_CB11_88 | ecosystem: Environmental > Aquatic > Marine > Oceanic | place: Arctic Ocean: Canada Basin | collected... | reverse complement strand
CCACCATGAGTAAAAACTTCCCATTTGTTTTTTGAAATATTTTTTGCATCTATTGCAACAACAATACATTGTGAGCCAAATTTTTTAGAAGCATCTACAACTAAATTAATATTATTTACCGCTGCGGTATTTATTGAAACTTTGTCTGCACCAGCCAACAAAAGATCTGTTATATTCTGTATGGTTCTTATCCCGCCACCAACAGTTAACGGTACAAAACAATTTTTTGCAGTTTTATTTACAATGTTAATTATAGTTTCTCTATTCTCATTAGATGCTGTTATATCTAAAAAGCAAATTTCATCTGCACCTCCATCACTATAAATTTTAGCTTGTTCAACTGGGTCACCTGCATCCTTTAATTCGACAAAGTTGATGCCCTTAACAACTCTTCCATTTTTTACATCTAAACAAGGTATGATTCTATTTTTAAGCATTTACTTCCTTTGCTAGCTCATCAAGTTTAATATCTCCATCATAAATAGCTTTACCGATTATAATACCTTCGATATTTTTATTATTTAACTCTTTTGCTTTTTGGATATCTTTCATTGAAGAAACTCCTCCTGAAATAATGACGGGACAATTTGAGGCATCGGCAATTTTTATTGTCTCTTCAAAGTTAGGGCTTTCTTTGGTTCCATCTCTATTAATATCTGTGTAAATTAATCTGCTTATACCATAATCATTGACACTTTTTAAAAAATCTAAAGTTTTAATGTTTAAATTTTCTTTCCAACCCGAAACAGATAAATTTCCATTTTTAGCATCTAAACCTAAAGCAATTTTATTTTTAAATTTTATACATGCCTCTTTTAGAAATTCTTTATTTTTTATTGCAGCACTACCTAAAATTATTTTTTCCACACCTACATCGACATATCTTTTTATACTATCAAGAGTTCGTACGCCTCCGCCTACTTCTATCTTTAAATCATATTTATCTGCTATTTCTTGAATTATATTTAAATTAACTATCTGACCGGTTAAAGCCCCATCAAGATCAACAATATGTAAATTTTTAAATCCATGTTCTTTATATTTTCCTGCTTGATCAAGAGGTGAGATTTTATATTCAGTTTTATTTTTAAAGTCACCTTGAATTAATCTCACACATTTTTTATCTTTAATGTCTATTGCAGGTAATATTTTCATTTATAAATTTAAAAAATTTTTAATTATCTTCAGTCCAGTTTTATCACTCTTTTCTGGGTGAAACTGAGTCCCAAACAAATTTTCTTTTTCAATACAGCAAACAATCTTTGACGAATAATCCGTTGTTGCTGAAATCACAGATTTATCTTCAGGCACAAACTCATAACTATGCACAAAATACATGTGGGATTTATTTTGAATGTCTTTAAATATTTTACTTTCTTTTACTATTTCAATTTCGTTCCAGCCGATATGAGGGAGTTTAAATTTACCATTTTGGTTATCAATTTTAGTTGTTTTTCCAGGTATCCAACCCAACCCTTTGGTTTCTGATTCTTCATAGCCAATATCACCGAACATCTGTAGTCCAACGCAAATCCCTAAAAGAGGTTTTTTATTTATAATTGCAAATTCTTTAAGAACATCGTGTAAGCCATTAATACTATTCAAGGAGTCAACACAGCTCTTGAATGAGCCTTGTCCCGGTAATATTAGTTTGTCACTTGATTTTATTTTATTTAAATCAGAAGTTATTTCTATCTTTATTTTGTCTTTTGCAACTTGTTTAAAAGAATTTATAACAGAACTTATATTTCCTGATTGGTAGTCAACAATTGTGACATTCATCAAATTTATAAAGAGCCTTTAGTAGACGGCACAGAATTTTTAATTCTTTTGTCTATTTCAAAGGCATCTTTTAAAGATCTTGCTAAACCTTTAAAGCAAGATTCAATTTTGTGATGACTGTTTTCTCCATAGACATTTTCTATGTGTAAAGTAATTCCGGCTGATTGTGAAAAAGCCTGAAACCATTCCTTAAACAACTCTGTGTCCATCTCACCTAATTTTTCAACTTTTAAATCAACCTTCCAAATTAAATAAGGTCTATTAGAAACGTCTATAGCAACACGTGTTAATGTTTCGTCCATTGGTATTAATGCATGAGCATATCTTTTTATACCCTTGCGATTACCAGCTGCCTTGCTAATAGCTTCCCCGATGGCTATACCTGTGTCTTCGGTTGTGTGATGTAAGTCGATATGGGTATCACCTTTAGCTTTTACAGTGATATCCATTAAAGAATGTTTGGAAAGTTGTTCCAGCATATGATCTAAAAAACCGATACCTGTTTCAATTTTATATTTACCTTTACCGTCAATATTTACCTCAACGGCAATACTTGTTTCTTTAGTCTTTCTTGAAATTTTTGCTTTTCTACTCATAAATTAATAGTGGATTTATTCAATGATATATAGCGAAATTCAGATTTTATCAATAAACACAAGCTGTCTATTGAAGATATTAAATTAATAGCCACATACATCATATGAATACTAGTGAAAAATGGCATGGAACTACAATAGTTTTACTAAGAAAGAATAATGAAACTGTAGTTGCGGGTGATGGCCAGGTTAGCCTTGGCAATACGGTATTAAAAAGCAATGCTAAGAAGGTTAGAAAAATTGAGAAACGTGGTGTGATAGCAGGATTTGCTGGATCTACTTCTGATGCACTAACTTTATTTGAGAGACTAGAAGCTAAGCTAGAAAAACATGCCGGTAATCTTCCGAGAGCAGCTGTGGAACTCGCAAAAGATTGGAGAACGGACAAATATTTAAGAAGGCTCGAAGCCTTAATGGCTGTTGCCGACAAGGAAAATAGTTTTATTATTTCTGGAACGGGTGATGTTTTAGAGCCAGAAGATAATATTATTGCGATAGGTTCAGGTGGCAACTATGCCTTAGCTGCGGCAAAAGTTTTAATTAAGAATGATCTTTCAGCAGAAGATGTTGCGCGGCAAGCTATAAAAATAGCTTCGGAAATTTGTGTTTTTACAAACAATAATATTACAATAGAAAAGGTTTAAAGATGGCAGATACAACTAAAGTCACAAATTTAAATTTAGTCAAAGAAGACAAAAAAAAAGAAAACTCTACGGTAAGTGCCTTATCACCAAGAGAAATTGTTTCTGAACTTGATCGATATGTTATTGGTCAAACAAATGCAAAGAAAGCGGTTGCTGTTGCGTTACGTAATAGATGGAGAAGACAGGCTCTTGATGAACAAATGCGTGAAGAAGTTTTACCAAAAAATATTTTGATGATTGGGCCAACAGGAGTTGGGAAAACTGAAATTTCTAGAAGATTATCAAAATTAGCTGAAGCTCCATTTATTAAAGTAGAAGCAACAAGATTTACAGAAGTTGGTTACGTTGGAAGAGATGTAGAACAAATTATTAGAGACCTAATTGAAATAGCTATAGCTTTAGAAAAGGAAAAGAAAAGAAAAGAAGTTCATGTCAAAGCTCAATTATTAGCAGAAGAAAAAGTTTTAGATGCTCTAGTAGGAAACAAAGCAAGTATAGCTACTAAAGAAAGTTTTAGAAAAAGGCTCAGAAGTGGAGACTTAGATAACAACGAAATAGAGATTGAGGTAAATGAAAGCTCTTCTAATATGCAAGGTTTTGAAATTCCAGGTATGGCGGGTGCTAATATTGGAATGATCAATGTCTCTGAAATGCTTGGAAAATCAATGGGTCAAAAAGCAAAGAAAAAGAAAATGAATGTAAAGGAATCTCACGATATCTTAATAGCACAAGAGTCGGATAAGTTGATTGAACAAGATAAGATTGTAAGTGAAGCTAAAAAAGCAACAGAGGACAATGGAATAGTCTTTTTAGATGAAATTGATAAAATCTCAGCACGCGGTGATCGCACCGGTGGAGACGTTTCAAGAGAAGGTGTTCAAAGGGATCTGTTGCCTTTAATTGAAGGAACAACGGTTAATACAAAACATGGGCCTATTAAAACAGACCATATTTTGTTTATTGCTTCTGGGGCTTTTCAACTTGCAAAACCATCGGACTTATTGCCTGAGCTACAAGGACGTTTACCTATAAGAGTAGAATTAAACGCTTTAACAGAAGATGATTTTAAAAGAATTCTAAGAGAACCAGATAATAGTTTAATAAAGCAATATATCGCTCTATTAAAAACAGAAAATGTTCATTTAGAATTTACAGATGATGGAATTGATATTTTAGCAAAAGTATCTGCGGAAGTAAATGCATCGGTAGAGAATATAGGCGCAAGAAGATTACATACTTTATTAGAAAAAGTTTTAGATGATATTAGTTTCACCGCATCAGATCGTTCAGGGGAAAAGATTGTAATAGACAAAAAATATATTGAAAAAAACCTTGGTGAGTTAACAAAAGATACTGACTTGAGCAAGTTTATATTATAATTTTTTTAATTTTATAATAAGAGCACCTTCTCCTCCATCTGCAGTAGATGCTTGTTTGATACTATAAACTTTATCTGATAAATCTTTTTGTGAATTTATATATTCTTGTACAGAAAATTTTATTTTACTTAGCTCTTTAGAAACATATGTGTTCTGATCGGTATTTGAATGCAAGCCTTTACCAGTGATCAATAATATTTCACTAAAACCTTTTTCTTGGCAATTAATTATTAAATCATAAACTTTTTGATTGGCACCCAATAAAGTAAACCCATGCAAGTCAAAGCTAAACCTATATTTTACTTCTGGTGGTGTTTTATTATCTAGTTCTTTGTCAAAAATATCCTTAGGATCTTTTAGATATTCTTCCCATTGAACTTTGTCTTTTTTTGAAAGTTCTTCTTTTTTTTTCACTTACTAATAATTTCAGCTAAGAACCAGTTTGGATTTTTGCTTAAAACACTTTTTGAAAACTTCCAATAGTCCGTGACTATTTTGATTTTGTCAGGATCGCCTTCAATAATAACTTCGTTTTTATCTTTTTTAACTGATATTATTTCACATACAATTTTAACAGTTGCTATAAATTCATTATTTATTTTTTTAAATTCCTCAACATTAGACTCTTTAATTCCGACAAATGTAAGTTCTGACTTTATTTTTTCTTTGTATCTGTGGTCAATTGCCTGCTCAAAACTAATATAAATAGTTTTTGTTAGAAGCGTTTTAAGTTTTTCTTTTTGACCCTTTGCAAAAGCAGTTATAATATTTTCGTAGGCAATCTCAGCACCTTTTAAAAAATCTTTTTTTTCATTGTCTCCCAACATTTCTTTCAATACAGGTTTATTTTTTGTATCAGGTTTAAATTGACTATATTTTTTTTCTTCAAAAACACTTGATGTTTTACCTTCATGCCCTGTTTTTTTACCTAAAATATTTCTTAGGCGTAGAATAATAAATCCTGCGATCATGCCTAGTAAAATTATATCAATAAAACCAAAATTGTTACTCATTATTTGATAAATATACATTAATAATATATTTTTGTAAGAAGCAAATGAACACACTTTTATTAATCGTTATTGGATTACCAATTTTAGAAATTACACTCATGATTAAAATTGGTCAACAAATTGGGGCCTTTAATACTATACTAATAATTTTTTTTACGGCAATTATTGGAATTTATTACGCAAAGATTGAGGGTATAAATACTATTAAGTCAGGGATGACAAATTTATATCAAAACAAAATTCCTTTTTATGAAATATTTTCTGGGGCTTCTATAGCAATAGGGGCTGTTCTACTAATTTTACCTGGATTTATTTCCGACACAATTGGTTTTTTTCTGCTTATACCTTTTACAAGAAAAACATTAATTAATTTTTGGCTTAAAAATAAATACCAAGAAACGAAAAAAGATAATGAAGAAATTATTGACGCTGAAATAATAGAAGAGAAATCTGATAAAGATGAATTATAAAATAATAGGTAAATACATTAGAGACTTAAAATTTGAGATACCCAATTCAACAACCTTTTTTTTATTAGAAAAAAATATTGCAAATTATAAAATAAATATCGACATCAAGAGTAATACGCTTAAGAATAGAATTATTGAAGTTGTGATTACCCTCTCTTTAGATCCTGATTCACAAGAAATAGAATCAATTAATACAAAAATTGTTTTTTCAACAATTATAGAAATTAATGGTGAATTAACAGAAAAGAAATCACTAGAAGAAATTATTTTAATTAAAATTCCTAATCAAATTTATCCAGAAATTAGATCATTGTTTATTCTTTTGTTTGAAAAATCTGGTTTTAATAAAATTAAAATCGAAGAAAAAATTGACTTTAAGGCACTATATTTAAAAAAAAATATTCAGTAAAAATTTTTTTTTATTTCTTTTTTAATAAAAGCGCTGTGAGATTTTATTTCTTCTGGTGTGGCCTTAACTATCATTTTACAGTATTTTTTATTAATGCTTGTTCTATTTTCAACATTAATGTTTAAATTCTCATTAGAAAATATAAGTTTTGGTTCTTTGGCGTCTAATAAATTTATATAAACTTCTCTTAATAGCTCACAGTCTAGTAAAGCGTTATGTTTGTTTCTTCTTGATAAATCTATTCCGAATCTTCTACAAAGAGCATCTAGAGAATTTGAGCTGCCAGGAAATTTACCTCTTGCTACTTCTAAACTATCAACAACATTGTCTCTCTTAATTTCATTTTTTCTAATTAATTTTAGTTCATGATTCAAAAAACCAAGATCAAAAGATGCGTTGTGAATTATAATTTTTTTGTCTTTAATAAAATCGATGAGATCTTCTGCTATTTTATCAAATGTTTCTTTGTCCTTTAAAAATTCAGTTGAATAGCCATGTACTTTATAAGCTCCATCAGGAACATCTCTTTGAGGGTTTATTATTTTGTGAAAGATTTTTTTTGTGGGTATTAAATCATTTGTTTCTATACAGGCAACTTCAACTATTTTATGTCTGTCATTAGGGGATAAACCGGTTGTCTCTGTATCTAAAAAAATTTCATTCATAAATTTCTATAAATTTTTTAACATTCTTTTTTAAAATTACTAATGAATAATTATTGTTAATTATAATATCACATGCTTTTTTTTTAATAGCAGGTGATAATTGTCTCTTATTTAAAATCTCAAATGTTTTTTTATCATTAATACGTTTGAGGTATCTTTTTAAGCGTAATTTTTTTTTTGCATCAACAAAAATTACCTTATCAAAATAGCTATTAAGTTTGCTTTCTATCAACAAAGGTATTTCTAAAATTAAAATTTTAGAATTTATTTTTAAAAAACTATTTATTTTTTTTCTGACAAATGGGTGGATAATGGTCTCCAATGTTTTAAGTTTATTTTTATTTTTTTTAACAAGTGATCTGATTTGGTTTTTGATTTTTTTTTTACTTCGTAAATTAAGCTTTTTAACTATTAGATTAATAAATTTTTTATTTTTATACAAATCTAAAACAGCTTTGTCTGCGTCAAAGAGTGGGTGTTTATTTTTTGCAATAAGTTTAGCAACCGTTGACTTACCTGACGCGATAGATCCTGTTATTCCTATGACTATCATTTTAATTTCGATATTATAGCTTGCTTCAATTCCTCATTTAATTCTGGGTTAATATTATTCCATAATGAAAAAGATTTTTGCCCCTGATAAATAAACATCTCTAAGCCGTTAAAAGTTTGAATATTTCTCTTTTTAAATTTTTTTATTGTCATCGTTTCCTCTGGATTATAAACAACATCATAGTAAACTAGGCTTTGTTTTATATTTTTAAACTCTTGTTTAAATTCATTTCCACCTTTTAGACCGAGACTAGTAGCGTTAATAATAATATCCATATTTTTAGCTTCTATTTCTATTTTTTCCCATTCTACTATTTCAATAAAAGGAAATATTTTTTTAACGTTCTCTGTTTTTTTAAGTGTTCTATTGCTTATAAATATTTTTTTAATTCCTTTTTTGGTTAGGGCATAAATAACCGATGGCGTTACGCCCCCTGCTCCTAAAATTAGAACGTTATTTTGTTTTAAGTTTTTACCGCTTAATTTATTTATAAAACCATGTTCTAAACCGTAAACGTCTGTGTTGCTGCCAACTACTTTTCCTTCATCGTTTAAACTTATTGTATTTACAGATAAAGTTTCTTTTGCTTCGTTTATTATTAAGTCAAGAAAGGGAATTACAGCTTGCTTATAAGGAGTTGTAACGTTAATCCCATGCAGTTCCTTGTTTTTGATTTTTTCGATTATTTTTTTAATTTCATTTAATTCTATTTCTATAAGAGAATAATTCGCAAGAATTTTGTTTTTTTTGAACCAAAAGTTATGAAGTGTCGGCGAAAGAGAGTGTGATAACAGCTTACCAATAATGCCAAATTTTTTTTCTATCATTGTGCTTGCTTAATATAGTCGATTACCTGTTTAATGGGCAAGCCCATGATCGAATCTCTATCTCCTTTGACTGAATCAAAAAGATCTAGTCCGCCCGCCTCTATTTGGTAAACACCATAAGCCAACAAAATCTCTGTTTTAATCTTTTTAAGATACTCGTTTAGCTGTTCTTCTGTGAGGTTTTTCATTTTTAATTCTGATTGATCTGTAAAATTCCAAACCATTGCGCCATTTTTTGAAATACATACTGAAGTAATTAAATAGTGTGTTGAGCCATTGAGCTTTTTTAATATTTCTAAACCCTCTTCTCTTGTGTTTGGCTTGTTAATTAATTCGTTGTTTAAGCTTATAACGCTATCTGCCCCTAAGACTAGTTGGTTTTGATATTTGTGGCTGATTTTTATAGATTTTAGCTCTGCTAAGTTTTTCGAAATTAGTAATGGGCTTGCTCCAGCCGCTAATAAGGAATCTTTGACTCGATCTTCATCAACATTTGAAGGAATAGAAAGGCATTCAATATTATTTTCTTCTATTATTTTCCTTCTAACGCCACTTTTTGAAGCTAAAATTATTTTCATTTTTTCTTCCTTTTTTTTATATCAAAAATCCTAATAACAGAAGCAGCTGTTTCTTCTACGGACTTTCTTGTTACATCAATAACTGGCCAATTATATTTTTTAAATAACTTTTTTGAATTTTCAATTTCTTTTTGGATAAATTCTAAATCTGAGTAACTAGACATTTTGTTTTCTTTCATGGCTTCTAGTCTGTTTATTCTAATGTCAGATAGTCGTTCTGATTCGACGCTTAAGCCTACTACACAGAAATTTTGTGGTTTTTCTTTTAAAATATTGGGAATATCTTGATTTCCAACCAGAGGAATATTTAAAGTTTTGTAACCCTTGTTTGCTAAATAAATTGAAGTGGGTGTTTTACTAGTTCTGCTTACGCCTAGTAAAACAATATCTGCCATTATAATGTCCTCTACTTTCATTCCGTCATCGTGCACCATGGAAAATTGTATGGCCTCAATTCTTTTATAATATTCATCATCTAGTACGTGTTGTGCGCTTGGTGTATGTGTGGCCCTTTGATTTAATAATTTTGAAAAGTTTAATAACAAATTGCCTAAAATACTAAAACATGGAATTTGACTTTCGTTACATCTGTGAGAAATATATTTTGCTAATTTAGTTTCTACAACAGTGTATAAAATTATGGAATTTTTTTCTTCAGAATTTTCTTTTATAATTTTATCAATCTGGCTTTCGGTTCTAATAAAAATATATTCTTTTTTTTTATAATCAAAATTAGAAAACTGTGATTTTAATGCAAGAAATATTCTGTCCAATGTTTCACCGGTAGAATCTGAAATTAAAATGATTCGGTATTTATGTCCCATAGGTAATTATGTTAATAAACCTATTATAACTTTTTCTTATACATTTAGCTTCACTAATTCAAAAATTACTTCACAAGTTCTAACAAGTTCTTAACATCTTATGCCCTGTTAATCGTTTGAAAACTTATTGGTTTATTTTCTTAATAACTTAAATTTTATAGAATATAAAACCTCTTTTTTTTAATTGTCTGTGGAACAAACTGTTAAAAAAGATGTATAATTAATTATATCAGTAACCAACATGACCTATATCTAATAATATAATTTTAAATATATTATTATATTAATGAGTAAATTGATAAACTGTATATTAAATAAAGATCCTTCTTGCACTCCGGTTTGGTTTATGAGACAAGCTGGTCGTTATCTCCCTGAATTTAAAAAGATTAGATCTGAAAATCAAGATTTTATTAAACTTTGCCTAAATAGCGATTTAAGTTCTGAAATTACTTTACAACCTCTAAAACGTTTTAATCTTGATGCAGCTATAATTTTCTCTGATATTTTAATGATCCCTTATGGCCTGGGCCAAGAAGTTAAATTTGAAAAGAATAAAGGACCTATATTATCTGAATTCAATCAAAAAATTTTTTTAAAGAACGATAAAAATAATTTCATTAAAAGATTAAAACCAGTTTACGAAGCAATAAGAAAAACTAGAAAAAAGCTTGATAAAAATAAATCTTTAATATCATTTGTTGGTGCGCCTTGGACACTAGCAGTTTATATGCTTGGTTTAAAAAAAAATAAAAATGAAATAGATCTTAATAAATTAAAAGAAAAAGAATCAGAGCTTAAGTTGATTATACCAAAACTTAATGAATATTTATGTACACACTTAGAAAATCAAATTAACGCAGGGGCAGATACGGTTCAAATTTTTGATTCATGGGCTGGATTAATACCCAATAAAAATCTTCACGACTATTGCTATATACCAAATAAAAAAATTGTTGAATTTTGCAAAGAAAAAAAAACACCAGTTATATGTTTTCCTAGAGGTATAAATAAAAATTATTTGCCTTTTGCAGAAATAGTCAAACCCGATTGTTTAAACTTAGATTATGAAATAGATCCATTTTGGGCTAAAATAAATTTAAAAAGTTTTTGTTTACAAGGTGGCATGAATCCAATGATATTGCTTAAAAGCGAAAAAGAGATTTTCAATGAGGTCGACAGATACTTGACTATATTTAAGGGCGTCCCTTATATTTTTAATTTAGGACACGGTTTGTTACCAGAGACAAATCCCAACATATTAAACAAAGTAATAGAAAGAGTTAATAATTTTAAATGAAGAAAGCTATTATATTATTCAACCTCGGTGGTCCCGACAGCCTAAGCGCTGTGCAACCATTTTTATTCAATCTTTTTAATGATCCAGCTATTATCAACCTGCCTTCATTCTTCAGATTTCCTTTAGCCAAACTTATTTCAAAGAGAAGAACGCCCGTTGCAAAAGCTATTTACGCAGAAATGGGAGGTAAATCTCCTATTTTGGATGAAACCCAGGCACAGGCGAGAGCAATAGACGAAAGCTTACAAAGTGAGAAAGACGAGTACAAGAGCTTCATAGTAATGAGATGTTGGAATCCTCGAGCAACAGAAACAATACAAAAAGTAATAAACTTTAAACCAGATCAGATAATATTGCTTCCACTCTACCCTCAGTACTCAAATGCTACGTCTGGATCATCAATTAATGAATGGCTAGATATTTGTAAGAAAAAAAATTTTACAACTGAAACTAAAATTATTTGTTGTTACCCAACAGAAAAAAATTTTATTTTGTCTTATGCCAAGTTAATTAAAGAAAAAATTAATTTAATAAAACTACATCAAACGACATTAATCTTCTCAGCACACGGCTTGCCAGAAAACAAGATTAAACAAGGCGACCCCTATCAATGGCAGGTAGAACAATCTGTTAAAGAGTTGGTTAAAAAATTGTCAATTGATAATTTAAATTATATTTTAAGCTACCAAAGTCGTGTCGGTCCACTAAAATGGATTGGTCCATCTACAGAGGCCGTTATAAAAAAAGAAGCAAAAAAAGGAAGAATATTAATTATTGTGCCTGTGGCCTTTGTTTCTGAACACTCAGAAACCTTAGTTGAACTTGACATAGAATATAAAAAATTAGCAGAAGAAAATGGCTCAAAAGAATACATACGTGTTCCCGCCGTTACTATCAATAAAGACTTTATCAATTCATTAAAAGCAAGCATTCTACAGGCAAGCGGTGGCGAAAAACTTACATCATCAATCAAGTGTCTTGATAAATTTAAAAAATGTCCGCGGCTACAAAACTTATAGTAAATGAATTATTATCTCCTATTTAAATCATTACACTTAATCTCCGTTATTTCATGGATGGCAGGACTTCTTTACCTGCCTAGATTATTTGTTTATCACGCAGAAACAACCAACAATGACGAAAAAAAAGAAACTTTTAAACTGATGGAAAAAAGACTTTTTTTCTACATCATGAATCCTGCTATGCTATTGTCCTGGTTCTTTGGTCTTTTATTAATACATTCTATTGGATTTGAAAGTTTTGGTTATCTTTGGCTCCAATTAAAAATTGTTATGGTTTCGCTAATGACAGCTTATCATTTTTTTTTATTTCACTGCCTCAAGACCTTTGGGCAGAATTACAGTAAGTATTCATCTAAATTTTATAGAGTTATAAATGAAGTCCCCACCATTCTTTTAGTTGCCATCATTTTTATCGTTGTTTTTAAACCATTATAGGGGTTGAGTTTTTGTGAAAAACCACTATATTCTAATATCTTACCTTTTCAATCAAAAATTCACATATGAATCTACAAGAATTAAAAAAACAAAATCCTGCGGATCTCATTTCTCAGGCAGAAAAACTAGGCATAGAAAATCCTAGCACATTAAGAAAACAAGAAATTCTTTTCGCTATATTAAAAAAGCTTGCAGAAAAAAACGAACAAATCACAGGAGCAGGTGTATTAGAACTTTTGCCGGATGGTTTTGGTTTTTTAAGAGCCATGGAATCAAATTATTTACCTGGTCCAGACGATATTTATGTGAGCCCAAGTCAGATTAGAAGATTTGGCTTAAGAACAGGAGATACAGTAGAGGGTGAAATAAGATCGCCAAAAGATGCTGAAAGATATTTTGCACTACTACAAGTAACAAAAATAAATTTTGAAGAACCTGAAAAAGGAAGAAACAAGATTGCTTTTGATAATTTAACGCCACTTTATCCAAATGAGAAAATAACCCTAGAAATTGAATCAGCCAAAATAGAAAAAAAACCAGACAATACAGCCAGACTAATAGATTTAGTGAGCCCAATAGGCAAGGGTCAAAGAGCCTTGATTGTCTCACCTCCAAGAGCTGGTAAAACAATAATTTTACAAAATATTGCACAATCGATTACCACAAATCACCCCGAATGCTATTTGATGGTTTTGTTGATTGACGAAAGACCAGAAGAAGTTACCGATATGCAAAGATCTGTAAAAGGAGAGGTCGTTAGTTCAACATTTGACGAACCAGCTTCTCGACATGTTGCCGTAGCTGAAATGGTAATAGAAAAAGCAAAAAGATTAGTTGAACACAAAAAGGATGTTGTAATTTTATTAGATTCTATAACTAGACTAGGAAGAGCTTATAACGCAGTCATCCCAAGTTCAGGAAAGGTACTAACCGGTGGTGTTGATGCAAACGCCCTGCAAAGACCTAAAAGATTTTTTGGTGCTGCTAGGAATATTGAAGAAGGTGGATCCTTGACGATTATATCAACTGCTCTGGTTGATACAGGCTCTAGAATGGACGAAGTAATATTTGAAGAATTTAAAGGAACCGGTAATTGTGAACTAATTCTCGACAGAAAAGTTGCAGATAAGCGTATTTATCCGGCTTTAGATATAACTAGATCAGGCACAAGAAGAGAAGAGCTTCTTTTCCAAAAAGATGATTTATCAAAAATGAACGTTCTGAGAAGAATTATAAGCCCTATGGGAACTATGGATGGAATAGAGTTTTTAATTTCAAAACTTAAAAACACAAAGAACAATGCAGATTTCTTTGATTCAATGAACAAGACTAGCTAATCCTTTTTGAATTTTTACACGCTACTTCTGTGTTATTAATAAAATAGATATGAATATCTACGCACTTTCATCTGGCAGAGGACCATCTGGTATTGCAATAATCAGACTTTCCGGAAAAGATGCGCTCAAGATTTCAGAATTAATAACCAAAAAAAAAAATTTAAATTCTAAGGAAATAAATCTTTGTAAATTCTACAATCCATCCAATAATATCGTAATAGATGAAGGTTTATTATTATCGTTCCCAGGCCCAAATAGCTTCACAGGCGATGATTTGGTTGAATTTCATATACATGGCAGCAATGCAGTTATCACTTATTTTTTAGGTATGCTATCTAAACAAGATAATTGCAGATTAGCAGAACATGGCGAGTTTACGAAAATAGCTTTTCAAAACAATAAGATAGATCTCATAGAGGCTGAAAGTATTGGAGACTTAATTCATTCCGAAACCGAATTACAAAGACAACAGGCTATAAAGCTTGTCCAGGGAAATGCCTCAAAATATTATAATGAATTAAGAGAAAAACTCATTAAATCACTTGCATATATAGAGGCAAAAATTGATTTTGCAGAAGATGATTTACCCGAAAATGTTTTAAAAGAAGTTCAGAAGTCAATAGAAGAAGCACACAAAGATATTAAAAAAATTCTAGAAGATCATAAGGTGGGAGAAAAAATTAGAGACGGCTTCAGAGTATCAATTATAGGTGAAGTTAATGCAGGTAAATCATCACTGCTTAATTTGTTATCCAAGAGAAACGTGGCTATTGTTTCAGAAGAAGAAGGAACAACCAGAGACGTCATAGAGATATATTTGAATATCGATGGATATCCAATCATATTAGCCGACACTGCTGGAATAAGAGATTCTAAAAATGAAATTGAAAAAAAAGGAATTTCTCTAGCAATAAACAAATCAAAAGAGTCCGATCTAAACTTAATTATGATCGACAACACTTCTAAAAATATTGACCCACAGATTAAAAATTTAATTAACGAAGATAGTATTATCGTTTTAAATAAATCTGATATTGATAATAAACCAAATTATAATTTTAGTAATATACCAACAATATTAATATCAGTTAAAAATAATAAAAATATTATTCAGCTGATAACTGAAATAAAAGATAAATTAAGTAGAAAATTTACAACATCAAACGATGTGCTGATAACAAGAGAAAGACACCGAGTTAAATTAAATGATTGTTTAAAAGAAATAGATAATTTTCTTAAAAAAGATCAAAATAAAGATATTGAAATCGCAGCGGAAGACCTTAGACTGGCAACAAGACATCTTGGAGCGATAGTTGGAAAAGTAGACGTAGAAGAAATACTTGACTCAATCTTTAAAGATTTCTGCATAGGTAAATAGTTAAAATAATAACTTGTAAAATCATTTTAGAGTAATACATTTAGAAAATGAGCGATATAAACTATGACGTAGTTATTATTGGGGGTGGACACGCTGGATGTGAAGCAGCAGCAGCATCCGCCAGAATGGGTGTGAATACTGCATTATTTACACATAAAATAGAGACTATAGGGGAAATGTCATGTAATCCTGCTATAGGCGGCTTAGGCAAAGGACACCTAGTGAGAGAGATAGACGCACTTGATGGTGTAATGGGTCTTGTAGCCGATAAGTCAGGTATTCAATTTAGGTTATTAAACAGAAGTAGAGGTCCTGCAGTAAGAGGACCAAGAACACAATCAGACAGGGCGCTTTATAAGGAACACATGCAAAAAATTTTATTAAATTATCAAAACCTTACAGTGGTAGCGGACCCTGTTATTAAATTTTTATTCGATAACGAAAACAATAAAATAGTAGGATTTGTTTGTGAGAGTGATCAACAAGTATTCTGTAAACAACTAATTTTAACAACTGGAACTTTTTTAAATGGACTAATTCATATTGGACAAAAACAAATACCAGCCGGAAGATATAATGAAAAGCCTTCAACAGGGTTAAGTGAACAATTAGAAAAGTACAATATTAAACTTGGCAGACTTAAGACAGGAACTCCTCCACGTTTAGATGGATCAACTATTAATTATGATAATATTGAAATGCAGGCAGCAGATGAAGACCCTTACTTTTTTTCTTTTCTTACCAAGAAACTAAATAATAAACAAATTTCATGTGGTGTTACCTACACAAACAATGAAGTTCACAAAATAATAAGTGAAAATATACATCTTAGTGCAATGTACTCAGGTAACATCAAAGGTGTTGGACCCAGATACTGCCCATCTATAGAAGATAAGATTGTCAAATTTAAAGAGAAAGAGCAGCACCAAATTTTTCTTGAGCCCGAAGGATTAAAGGACAATACTGTTTACCCAAATGGTATATCAACCTCTCTTCCAGAGACTGTTCAGCTTCAAATATTGACTAAAATCAAGGGTTTAGAGCATGTTAAGATGATTAGAGCGGGATACGCAATAGAATACGATTACGTAGATCCAAGAGAGTTGAATGCTACCTTAGAAACAAAAAAGATTAAATCTTTGTTTTTAGCCGGGCAAATAAATGGCACTACTGGTTACGAGGAGGCCGCGGCACAAGGCCTGATAGCAGGTATTAACGCAGCATTAAAAATAAAAAATGAAAAAGAATTTGTACTAGATAGGTCTGAATCTTATATCGGCGTTATGATTGATGACTTGATAACTAAAGGCGTGTCTGAACCATATCGTATGTTTACATCTAGAGCAGAGTACAGACTTTCTCTCCGTGCTGATAACGCAGATCAAAGACTAACACCTTTAGGTATTAAAATTAACCTAGTCAGAAAAACTAGAGAAGTAAGTTTCTTACAAAAACAAAAAAAATTAATCTCTGTTTATGATGGTTTACAATCTCAATTAATATCCCCAAGTACTGCTGCTAAGCACTCGATTAAGATTGCTATGGATGGGGTCAAGAGGACTGGCATAGAAGTCTTAGCTTTAAAGGATGTCACCCTAGACAAGTTAAGAACGATATGGGCTAATATACCTCAATTTGAGCGATATATAGATGAACAAATAGAGATAGATGCTCATTATTCAGGATATCTGAAAAGGCAAACCCACGACATAGCAGCCTTTAAAAAAGATGAAGCAATACCTATTCCAGATAGTATTGACTATGAAATCTTTGGTGGTCTTTCCAATGAAATTAAATCTAAACTTAAACTTGTAAGGCCCAAGACTCTTGGTCAAGCCTTGCGGATAGATGGTGTAACACCTGCAGCAGCAATTATACTCTTAGCTTTCATAAAGAAAAGCCGGTATAAAGTATCTGCCAATGACAGAAACAGAAGTAAAATCAATTCTATTTAAAAAACTTAATTTTACTCAGGACGCCATTTACAAATTAGAATGTTTTTCTAGAGAAGTTACAGAATATAATCAGAAATTTAATCTAATAGCTAAATCTACAGTAAGCAGCATATGGGATAGACATATTTTAGATTCAGCACAATTAGTAAAATTTATCGATTTCAAAAATGGACAAACCTTATCCGATTTAGGAACCGGCGCAGGTTTTCCTGGTATAGTTCTTGCAATATTCAACAGGAACCCTAAGTTTCACGTGAAATTATATGACAAATCTAGAGTTAAAATAAAGTTTCTTTCTGCTCTTTG
>Ga0115003_10001943_pt1 | contig 17581 bp, 34 predicted proteins | sample ArcticOcean_MG_C_7_FD_88736 | JGI IMG/M metagenome (GOLD analysis project Ga0115003, IMG submission 88736) | Marine microbial communities from western Arctic Ocean - ArcticOcean_MG_CB11_88 | ecosystem: Environmental > Aquatic > Marine > Oceanic | place: Arctic Ocean: Canada Basin | collected... | reverse complement strand
TAATTCACTAGCTCTTTGCATTACAGTTTCCCATTGTTTGGGTTTATTGTTTTCGTCAGCTTCTCTTAACAGCTCTTCTTTGATTAACTTCTTTAATTGTGATCTTGTTATTTTCATTTTTATTCCTATAGCTGTATTATATTATATATTATCTTCTATTTGTATTTTTTCTAATTCTTTTAGATTATACATTATTATCTTACTCTCAGGTAGCAAAACTTCTGCATGATACTCATTTCCATTGTTTTGAAATATTGAAATTATTATGCCGACGTCATGAATATCTCTAACATTGTCACAAATTACAAGATCACCAATTTTTAATCTATCTTTCGTTTGTAATTGCATAGACAGCCACTCCACCAAGCAGTACTCCGCCGGCGGCCCAGATCCAATTGTTTCTTGGTGACTGAGTTCTTATTGTTTTTTGTAGCTGGGCTATTTCAAGATCTTTTTGAGTGACTGAAAGTGTGTATTCGCTTGTTAGAGAGTCGAGACGAAGGTTTAATTCTCGTCTTTCTAGTTGAAACTCAGTTCCTAGCAAGTCTATTCTGTATTCTATTTCAAGATCGCATTCACTTCTAAATAGTTCTGACTGAGCTAATATTGTAGCCGCTGCCAATGGATCAAACAGAACTCCTTCGAACGGAGCTGGTTCATTAGTTGCAAGCGTCGAAAATCTTCCAGGGTCGGCAGAATATGCAACTGAAGAATACAGCATGCCAAACATTAAAAATAAACTACGGAACATAACTAAATCCAAATTGTGAATTGATTGCGTCTATTAATGACTGTTCATCGGCTTGGAACTCTTCGACATGACGTTCAATTAAGCGTTCTCTCTCTACGATGATTACCTCTCTATCTTCTTTATATTCACGCTCAAGCTCAGCCATTTGTTCTTTATAATCATCAAAGGCTTGTTGTCTTCTTTCAAGCTCATGGGCATGAATATCCTTAAGACCGTTGATTTGAGCAGTAAGAGATTCTTGTGACGTTTCATACGCTAGCTCTAGCTGTTTATAGTCATATCTCGTTTTTAAGAAAAAAGCAGAGGCGAACAACACAATTAGAGTCTCTTTCCAGTATTTTCTCAAGAACGGTAATAGGTCATTTAATAGTTTCAAGGCATTCATAACGTAGTATTATATATCTTTTATTTTATTTTGTGTATTAAATTAAGCTTTAATGATTATCTGCGCAGATTATTTCGGCATCTAGATCTTCGTCTAGCTTTACAATAAAAAACTTGTCTCCTTTACCGATGTTACACGGAAATGCAACTAGTGGGATAACAGCCATTGAAGATTGTGTTGTAGGCGCCGGTGCATTTAGCTCAACTGTTACAAACGTAGTGTCCATTGAGTCAATTGTTCCGACTAATACAAATGTTGCTAGCAGATTCACTTTTTATCCTTTAGATTATAGAGCCAGTATTTTACTGTGATCTCTTCACCTATTTTTATTTTTTTAATTGATTTTAGTTTGATGAAATCGCCGTCGATATATGCTTCGCAGTTTGGTTCTTCACTGTGGTTAAAGAATCCGCCAAGGGGAGTTCTGATGTAGTCATCTTCGAATCTTTCATCTTTTATATGCGTGATTCCGAATTCATGATTTGCTTTTATTTCTTTTAATGTTATTAGTCCGGCTCCTTCAATTGAAGAAGGAGCTATTGCTAGATATTCTGGAAGTGGTCTGTAAGACATTTTACTCTGTCTCGCCACGCTTTACATCATGAAGTGCTTCAATGATCTGATCAATCATATAGACGGGCACATGAACTTTCCATGATGGGTTTTTAATGTCTCCTTTTAGAGTGCTACCAACTGAAACGACTGTTTCGCTTCCTTCTCCGTATGGTTCTGTGATTTCTGCAATTGTGATAAATGCCTTTTCACGATCTTTATATTGTATTGCTGTTAATAGTTTTCTATTGCTCATTTTCTACTCCGTGTGTACGACTAAATATATTGTTGAATTTATTTTATTTTCTTCTTCTATGTACTAAGAATAAAAGTGATATTACTATAGCAATCAGCGGCAACGATTTGTTATTTAAAGTGCTGCAACCTTTTGAGTCAGGGTCTTTTTCATCTTCATCAAACTGCCACTCATCACTACTTGATGTGTCTTCTGATGGTGTGTTGTCGTGTATTCCTGTGTCACTGTCTTCTGTTTCTGTTTCTGGATCTTCAGCTTCAACTTCTTCTTCGTCTTCGTCGTCCACAGCTGGTTCGTGATATGGTCTACCAATTGTCATTCCTTGTAAAGATACTCCAAGCTCATGTCGGAACGGGTCGTACCAGCCTGTGTCGAAGTTCGCGATGAAGTTGAGGTCGTCTAGCATGAATTGTTCACCTTCTGCGACCTGGATGGCAAGAAAGTATTCATGATATGCTGACTGTGTTTCCCGTTCACCGAGGTTCAAGTACATGTCCCAAGCCATTAAATCAGCACGGCCGTCTACGTATACATCCCACTCATACAGAGTTACCTCGTATTGGGTTCTAACACTATACTCGGTGGATAAATACCCCTTTACTTGCACGTTGCCTTCAGCTTCAAGCGTACCATCTTCGTCTAATTGATATTCTCCGTGAGCCATTGCTGCACCTTCGGAAGTAGCACCAATACCATATGCGTTCTGAAATGTGACTTGTCCGTACGCGTCAATGCCATAGCTCTCGAACGGTATCGACCAGTCCCAACGGAATGCTCCTTGCTCGCGTTCTACGTCTGTCATCGCCTCAACTGTTAGAACGGGATGCTCACCCCAATCTGTCCATTCATCTGCCCAAAGCTTGCATTGCGCTCCGCGTGCCCAATCCCAGGGTGCATAATAGCAGTCGCGTCCTGGAGTAACACGTGCCTTGACCACGGCAACATAAAAATCTGTACCTCTGTCAATCGACGATTGGAACCAAAAAAACTCCACGATGGCGTCAATCGTATTGTCATGAGTATCGGAGTTACCAACGTAAAGCGTGTTTCCATCAAAGAATGCGTATGGAAACGTGTCTTCACTGTCAGCGATTGCAATGCTTTCCTGGAACGTTACATCCCAGTCTCCCTCTAAAATTGTTGCGCCTGTATACGATGTCTCGCTAGAGCTTACATCCTCTTGGGCTATTGCTGTAGACAGGTTTAAAAAGCCTAGCATAGTAATTGTTAATAGTTTCGATATATTCATAAATCTTCATGTTTCCTGTTGAGTTTTTATTTTATTGTTTTTTTCCAAATTAGTTAAATTTGCTTTTATTTCACGTCTATACACGTTGCGCAATTATATCTCTTGCTAAGTCGCCTTCGTTCCATCCAACGATTGAATATGAATCAGTCTTGCCATCACGATATATCGGCTGGCGGGTTTGGACTGTTCCTATTAGATTTAATAGATCTGCCGTAGAAAAAATCCTGTCGTCTTTTAAGAGACGTGCGATCGTTGTTGTGGATGAGAGCCCTGTTGCTTTTGCCAGAGGGTGATCATCCCAAAATTTTCCACCGAATCTAATTGACCACTCAGTGATAGCCTCTCTTGATTCACTTGTTATTGTGCCAAGTCCTCTTTTGTTGAGGTATTTCATTATCCTATATCCAGTTAGCGGGCCATTTCCTCGCCGAACATCTAGTAGATTGTTTTTTTCTAGATCAAAAAATCTTTCATCGTAGTAAATGAACTCTGAATCTATTGCACATCTTGAGTTTGTAAAGTCAAACGTCTCCATAATTTCTTCAGAGTCTCCATAGAACCCAGAAACTAGTTGTATCTTTATTCGTCCGTTTATTGAATCGCTAAGCATTGAAGTTGTATTATATCTGATGTTTGCACAAAGATTTGTCATTGAAGGAGCTATGTCTAGATCATCAAGATAAGAATACTGCTCTCTTGATCCTAAAACCTGTTTAATTTGATTCGCATTTTCAAAAAATATGTCAATATCACCTGAAGACGTTTTTATTTTTTGGGGATTTGAATAGTCAGGAATAGAAAGATAATGGTATAGATTTCCATTGTTTAGAAGATTGCGTACAAATCCTCCAGCAATTGTTCCGCCTGCTTGCAATGCTTCGTGAACAAAAGGTAGCTGTAAGACTAATTTTAGCTGCTCATTGTTCTTGAGCATACTTTTTAATGTAATTTTTTTATATGTCATTTGTATGAGCCTGCTTTATATTTGTTTCATTACGGGAGAGTTATTTCACATTTGCAAGCCTGTGCCGACAAACCGTACGCCTCAAGGTCCCAACATGCGCTGTCTCTATAGATCATTATATCTCTTTCATCGACAACGAAAAGATTAGGGGGGAAAAACTCCCAGTGCCAGTCTTTTTCTTCAGTGTCGTTTTCACCTTCGTCATAAATAATAACTTTATGAGTATCGCTATCTAGATAAAAGCATGTATCTTCAAAATATTTATCAAACTGGAGCCATTTATCAGAAAATTCGTATGATTCCCCGGTGTCATGCGTCCCAGAAAAGCAAGAAAGTAAAAGTAAAAAAATCATTTAATAACTTGATTAGCCATTGATAGTAATATTTCCAGAAGTTCTTGACACAGAATAATCCCAGCCTGACAAGGCGTAGTCCGGGAGGTTCATGATTTGATCAATCGTTAGTGTCAGCGTTGCGGTGACTGTTGCGAGCCCGCGTTGTTGGTCATACTGTTGAACATTCCAGTTGATCGCATCACGCATATTGTGTAGATTTTCAGTTATAAACTCAGATAGAATATCTGCATCAAACATAGGATCACCAATTTCAGATGCATTTTGTCTGTCAACATCGTAAAGTGGATCATCTGCAAACTCGTCGTTTATTTCTGTTAACGACAGTGTATCTCCTGAAATATTCCATAAGTACTTTCCGGGCTCTTCGCTTATCGGAAACTCTGAAGTATATAGATCATAAATTTCAGTATTGTGTGCTATCGGCAGATGTTCAAGCACTTTTGAAACGTAATAAGATAGATCTGAATTTTCAAAAATTTCATATTTGAAATCGTCTGTGATATGAAAACATTCTTCGTCATACTCACGTGACATTGTTACTTTTACTTCTCCAGATAAATTATTTTTATATGCTAGTTCTTCTAACATTTTGCGAACAGACGGTTGGTCCATGATTATGTCTCCTTTTAATCATTGGTATATTTTACTTTATAACTTGAATGTGTTCAAACGATTTCATTAAAAGTTATTCTCTCACCATCAGCTGAAGAGAGCACTTTGATAAATGAGCCATGGAACTGTCGTTCAGTGCCATCGCCTACAAATAAAACCATGTATGACTCGTGATAATGACCCGGGCCAACAATTATTCCATCGCGCTCTATTTCGCTTCCATCCCAGTGTGTATTATCGCTGATCCTAACAAGGTCGCCTAGTTTGATTTTTTTGCTTTTTATACCCAAGATTCTATCAGTCGATTCTCATTAGTTGACCAGGCAAGAATCTTAAGACATCTCCATCTTTGTCCATCTTGACATGAAACTCATAGCTTTGCCCTGGGACACCACTTGCTGACATGTGTTTTGTTTTTATTGGAACGATTGCAACTACTGTTCCTATCATTGTCATGTTGTGAAATGGGTTAACCCTGTTTCCTATTTTGATCATTTTATATTTCCTTTAAAGCCATATTTGAACGGCTAATATAGTCATGGATAATATTATACACAATATTGTTTTGATTGTGAATATAGATTCACCCATAAAGAAGTAAGTCAACAATGGAAAAGAAATGTATGATGCAGCAAAGATCATCATTCTTGGGCCCCAGGCTTCACCCATAGCGTTATATGCTATTTGTACGCCGTAATAGAAGCATGCTCCGGCTGGTAACCCGAATACTGGAATTGCTATTAGAGCTTTTCCTTGCCACCAGGGCCAGACATGTTGTGAGAATAGCTGGAACCATGCAAAAGTTTGTCCTAGTGCGAACAACGAGAACGCTGCTAGTATTGATGCTAAAAAATTCATTGTTGTGTCTTGCTTATGTTAATTTTGTTATTGTATTTTCTATTGATCTGTGATTTGAGATAAAACTAAGTATGCCATCGTGTAAAATAACTGCTCTAGGGTGGTTGTCCATTTCAATTCTATGAACTGTACTAATAAAAACACATATTGTACCAGGTTCAATTGTTTTATTTTGAACTTTTCCTGTTTTTGGGCACCTTAGAATCAAGCTATTACCGCTTTTTATATTGACGTTTTGTTTTATTTTTACTAAATCGCCTGGATTTATTTTATATGCTCTTTTTAGTTTTTCTAGTCTGTATCTAAATGATAACTTTGAATAAAGTTTTAGTGAAAATAGTAATAGTGATTTAATTTTCAATTTTGATTTTCATTTTAGAGTTTAGAAGTTTACTCATTGGGACTTTTAATTGTTTTCCGTTAGAAAGCACAATGCAAACTGAATAGTTTGAATGAACAGTGTTGTCCTCGAAGTCGACTAATAGACCACTGGTTTTTTTATAGTTTCTAGTAGCTTCATCAAGATGATTGAATTCTACAATGTCACCAATATTAAATTTCATAGTTTTATTATATACTTTTTTTGGTTGTTTGTTTTATTTATTCAAGTCAGTATACTATCAGCGCGCCCTCATTGACAAGTCGTTCTGATCGTGATTTCATATCATACTTCTTTAGAACATTATTGACATGCATCTTCATTTGACGTGAGTATCCTGTGATTATTTTCATCGTCCCTTCATTCATGCAGATAAACTCTTCTACAATGCCCTCGACGTCCTCATGTTTTACTCCATGAAGATCAAGTGTGGGAAATATGTTTTTCATCTTTAATTATCTCCAAGTCGTCTGAATAGCATTGTAGTATTTCTTCTCCACAGTGCACATCGAATACATCCACTAATTCATTTTTATCTTCATCGTCAAATTCTAGCTCTGTCATTCCCATGATCATTCCAACAGACCCTTCAAGCTCTGGGCACTCGTATGAATGTGTTATTAGCACAAGATCGCCTCCATTGAACTTTGGTGTCATTGTACAAGACAACTTTTAAAATCATCTGAAAAGAATCGTTCATTTTTCTGATAGAACCAATCCCATGCGCTGTCAAGTATGTAAGTCACTGCTACATCCTTTTCGTTTCTAACGCTTCTTCCTATACTTTGAACAACAGTTTTTGATGTTGCGTATCCGTACCACCAATCGTATTTAGATGATTTTTTCTTTACTAACGGTGAACCAAAGTATGGGAAAGGCACTTTCATTAGAATCTGGAACCTTGATAGATCGTCTTTAAGATCGACTCCTTCTGTCATTGATGGCGATAGAATTACTGTCGGTATCTTTGATGACTTATGTTTCTCAAGAATTTCATCTCTATTTTGTGTATTGTGGATTAACAGTCTTTTACTGTTTATATTATCGTTGAGATAGTTTGCAATACGATATGAGTTACAATGAATGATTCCTTTCTCTGATTTATGTTCCTCAAGAATAGCTTTGACTGCATTCACCATCTTTGGAAGAGTCTGATCGATGTATTTTGCTGACATGTTTCCGACTCCTACAGTAAAGATCGGTCTATTTTCCTTTGGAAACGGTGAACCAATAGAAATAAATGCTGCTTCTTCTGGTTTTACTCCAAGCTCATGACAAAATGCGTCTTTGTCTAGGATAGTTGCTGACATCATAAGCACTCTGTCACCGAGTCTAAACAGACTATCTGGGGCGTATGGCGCGACATCTAGTGGTTTAAAGCTGAACTTTCTCATTGACCTATTGAACGACGGGACTACTTCAAACACCCAATTCTCGGTATTGTATAGTTCGAGAAACTTTTCGATTTTTCCGACGTGCCCTCTGAGCAATTCATACTGTCTGTTTACAGACTTGAACTCTTTTAGTTTCGATCTAAAGTCATCTCCGAACCGATCTAGTTGTTTTTCGACATATGCTAGCTGGCTGTCTGCTTTTGGATAGTATACTTCTTTTATCCATTTTACGACCTGGAACTGTGATGTCTTACTTGGGAACTTTAGTTTCAAAACAGACTTTGCAAATCGTTCTGATACTGTTATCTCAATAAACTTTGACAACTCGTTCTCTGTATTGTGACACTCGTCTATTACCAACAAATTTCTCGGTGTGATCTTACCGTTGTAATTGGCTTCTGTCAGCAAGTACGGAAAGTTTGTCACACTCTCTGTTGACTCTAGGAACTTCTTCTTTTTTTCTTTATACACGCAGTTGAACATGCAAGCATTGAAGAACCTTGATCCCTTTTCTTCGACTTTAAGTAGCTGTTGTGACTCAGCGCATGTATTTTTCTTGTGGAATTTGCATCCATAGTTTGTAGACGACTTTATTGACTTCATTTTGTTTTTTCCAGTGCCTCCGAAGTCGTTCTCATACTGTTGCTGTAATATCTTCTGAGGTGTTATTAGCCAAGACCCAGGTGCGTATTCAACCTTTGGGTCAGGGTTTATTGGAGTCAAGCTGAGGTTGGCCATATACCGACCCAGCGTTACTCCTACACCGCTTTTGCCACATCCTGTTCCGAGCTCTGCAATGACATACTTTTTCCCTGCTTTGAACTCGTCAATAGCAAAGTTTATCGTCTCTACTTGATCCTCTCTGGGATTATCATACGGAAAATAATGAAGCCAATCGCTTTTTGTTGTTTTTTCAGATGTCAATTTGTTTAAGCCACTCACATTCTTTTCCTTTTCTTATTTTTACTGAGAACCCTGCGTTCTCAAATAGATCTTCTGACCAAACGGGTAACGTTATTAAGTCTTTATAATTGAATTTTGTTTTTTCATTGTGCTCTTTTCTTGTAATCAACACCGTCTTGTCATTGTCAACGAAGAATTTAAACCACATATCAAATGACTGCTCTTCGCCAGTAAGAATTTTTTCTGTACGTTTGTGTCGATCTAATCGGTCAAACATTACTCCATGAGCTCTTTGAACATTTCTCTTGTTTCCAGACAGTATTTCTTCTCTGGCTAGCGATGATATATGAGTTGGGCGCCACGAATTTTTTCTCATTACGCCATAGATCAGCTCTTCGAAAGATTTTTGAATACATCTTGGCGGTAGCCCTATTAGATGCATTTTGCGCATTGTCAAATAGTGTTCATGTAGTGCTAGTTTAATTTCTTCAGTCATTTTTCTTTACCATTGCTTCGTCTTCTAGACTTTCAAGATAGTCAAACTGTTTAGACTGAAGGTTGCAAGTAAAGAATGGGTCGGCCTTTTTGAAGTCATCAAGGTATTTTTTACCAAGAATCGTCTGGAATACTTTTACGTCTTTGTCTTTGAGCTCATTGACATAAAAAGGATTGTCATCAAAAAATATTTTAATATTATAAGCCTCTATTAATTTTGCCTTGTGTATTGCCATTTTACTAAAATGCTCTAATGTCATTTCAGATTTTTCATATTCGAACCCACAAAGAATCTCGTGATACATATCTTCATGAAACCCAATATCGTTAAGATCGCTTCTAACTTCATCAATTTTTGATAGTGGCGTTCCAGTTACTATGAATACTTTCCCAGGCCAACCAAGCAAAAGATTCTTAAAGAACTCTGGAGCATGTGACAGTGTGTCATGGAAATCAATCCCTATGTTCATTTTTACTATTTCATTTTTCAATTTCTAGTTCCTTCCAGTTTCCGTTCCAATCGGTATATCTTACTTTTTTGATTTTTGCTTTTTTAATAAACTTCATACAAATAGAGCAGGGTTTTGCCATTGTAAGTTCCTCGCCCTCTGGTGAAAAACGCATTACGTCTATTGTATCACCTGGTTTAGCAAACCTTAACACATTCATCTCTGCATGCATATGAGATGCCCAACTGCCGTCTTTGTATTGCCTTTTGAATTTTGGTGAAGTTTTATTTGTGTTTTCACCGATTCTAATAACGTCTTTTCCGCGCTTTAGGATTGCAGCAAGATGATATGTTCTACCATTGTTCATGGCAAGATTCTTAGCTTTATAATACACTGGGCATTGGGCCACTCCTTTGAAATGATTATATATATATTATATCATAACATTGGGGGATTTACATATTTCTGTTATGAAGTTGTAGAATATTTTCTTCAGACATGGCATAAAAAATCAACCTTGTTCTTCCGTATTTACCAGAAAGTTGTGACTGGACGCGCCTTACATCGTCTTCTACAATATATATGTCAATTGTAGCACCTCCGTCGTCAGAATTTTTTTCAACATGAAAAGAAAAATAAGTTAAATCTATCAGTTCGGCTCTTAAGTCAAGTATTATGTAGTCAATATCCATAAATGATTATAATACTATTTTTTAGTTATGTACCAATCAAAAAAATTTTTACATTTTGGTAGATTACAGTCTTGAGCATGAAATACATGGAAAACATCTACGCGGCCTAACATACCATCATGTCTATAATACAAGATATCGTGTGCTGAAACATGTTTGCTTTGTGTCATACTTACTTGTTCAATGCTATGGACTATGTACGGAATATTTCCAGGTGATCCAATAAAAATTAGAATCAAATCACCCTTTTTAAAGTGCATATTATTTTATTTCAGCAACTGATTTGTCCATCTCGTCATCAAAGTCTGTTCGTAGTATGATGAGTGGATTGAATTGTGCACTTTTCCTGTCAAGGATTAGTTGACCCTGTGGTCTCACAAGTTCGCCGTCTATCTCAACGCCCTCGAAATCAATCTCTGTTTTTGCTTTGTAGATTACCTTTGGTTCTTGACTGCTTGAATCGTCAGCAAATGAAATACCTAAAATTAATAATAAAAATAAAGTCATATTGTATACCTCATTTTTAAATATGTGTTTAAAAAGTTTCTCCAGAATCAAGTTCATCGCAATCAGCAATAATTGAATAATCAATCTCTATTGTTGATTCAGTTGGTGGTATATGACTTGTATCAAAAACTATAGAATTTTCTGTGATATTATATGACCAGTCTGTGACTGGTACTCCGTCAACTTCTACTGTAATTGACTCCTCAAACGGAATATCTGATAGTTCAAATGAGCTGTTTAATATTGAATCGTGAGCCAATGATTCTAGATCTACTCCCCAGTCTGTAGAGCAAATGGATACAAACTCACCGCCTGTAAGCGCAGACACCTCTATGTAACCTTCACCATAATCTGCGTTTGTCCATGATGATGTTGAAAGTGAGCAGCCACTTGGCGCATCTCCTACAACTGCATGAGTTACAATCATTGATTCACTAGTCTTGAGTGAATTAAAATGTGATACATACTCGGCATCTGTCTTTGATGACCAGTCCTTTTCATCAGACACAAATATTATGATTAGTTTTGCGTCTTCACGTAGAAAGACAGATCCACGACTAGCATCGCCGCCAGGTGATGTTGCTTCCTCTGCATGTTGCATCCCTTTCTCCATTGCCGACCCGTATGTTCCTGCAATTGCCTGATCTGTAAACTCTGTTTCAAGACCGGGAGTTGTGTCAGTCAATATTGGGCCTCTAAACATTGCATCATCTGTTGTTATAACTGCTATCTGATAATCTACTCCTGTCACTGAAAATACGCTTATGAAAGAGTTAAAGTTATCTGTTAATGCTGTTTGCCAGATTCCCATTGATCCAGAATTATCTATTACAAACAAAATGTCTGCAGTTGTGATCCCTTCTTGTTCAAACTCATCTGTTACACTTGAAGCAAATATGCCTGATGCATCTTGATCTGCTCTAGATATGGGTTCAACAGGATCATTTGATTGAATTTCCAAGAAACCAAAATCGTCTATTTCATCAAGTGGTTCATGCCCAACTATAATATTCTTCGATTCAAGCGGTGGTATTGTCCAAGGCAAAGGGCCATTTACAGCTTCGTCAATTGACAAAAGCATGTCGGCAGGATAAGATACAAAGTAATCTATGTCGCTTATTAATAGATCTACGTCACCTATGTTTGATATTTCTATTGATGTTTCACTGTCACACCCAACAAACGTTGACCCTAAGTCAAAATAATCAGGATCTACGAATATAATAGGCGCTGAACCGTCGCCAGTAATGTTTACGTACACTATCGGCTCATCAGGATCATTAGATGAAATTGACACAATCTCTGAATTTGTCTCGTACGTTACTGGATCGTATGTGACTGTGAATTCTCCAGTATTTCCGGGAACTATCAAAGAATCTGTTATCGGTGTGAGTGAGTATATCGGAGACCCAGTTACAATAATGTCAGAAATATCGAGGTCTGCATCACCTACATTTTTAACTGTTACTGTTCTTGTTTCTGATTCGCTTATTGCGTTTATTTTTCCAAAATCAATATACACAACAGACACTTCAATGTCTGGTTCCTTAGTTTCTTCAGGTTCTTCAATTACTGGTTCTTCTGTATCTGGGTCTTCGACGTATGTAAACTCTTCATCTGGCCCAGTATCGTATGTTGGAGATGCAGAGTCGACACTTATACTTGTCGCCGGTGCCTCATCGTCTACAATTGATGAAATCTTATAATCACTACAACCTGTCATTATAACGATGTATAATAAAAACAAATAGCGCATAACAATAAATATTAGCGCTCGATTAAACTTAATACTTTGACGTGTTAAAAGTGATCTTCTGTTATCTCTATTAGTTCGCCACAAGGTGACAACACGTCCCAACTAATAATAGTTAGACCATATTTAGTCGTCTCGAACGGACCGTCGACTAACAATACAAACTCACCTGATGGCATAAATGACCCAGCGCTTCCGCTGAGAACATAAGGACGCCTCAGTGCGATTCTATCACCTGCTTCGTAATTTGATTCCATGATGCTTAAGAGCCTCCGTTATATACTCTTTGACTAGTTTAACTGCTTTTTCATCAATGGACATCATGGCATCGTAGTCTGATGTTGCCGTGGCGTATAACTTTGTTATCTCGCCGATGTTTCGTAATGTCTTGAATGCAAGGTTTTCTATTGAATACTCACCGCCTGTCTCGAGGCCGCATTGTCGCATGTTACGAATTTTTTCTTTTAGTTTGTCTATTTCTTTGAGTCGGTTCGGGGATTGCATTACGGAGTCAATGCGTCCCATTATATCTTGAACCTTGTCAATTATTGCTGTTTTGTCAATGTCTACGGCTTGATATGCTGGTTCAGCTATCCATTCATCTTTTATAAGATCGTAAACACCTGTTGAATAGTGGACTTCGTCTGTTCCTTGAACATACATTTCAACATCGTGATTTTTTATTTTTATATTGTGCTTCTCGTTCCACAATGATTTTTTTGACATCATTAACTTCTTGACTAGTTCTTTGTCATCATTTATTTTTGATAAGTCCATTAAGACGTGGACGTCGAAGTCACTGAATTCTGAATAGTTGAAGTTTGCCATCGATCCAGTTAGAGTTATTGTGTCGAAAATATCATCTACATCAAGCGTCAAAAAGAAATCCATTGCTATTTTTATTAGTTGGTCTTTTATTTCCTTTTTGAGCTTCACTCTATCATCAACAATATCCCAGACATCTTTATGTAGATCGGGATTTTGCGTAGGTATAGAATCAGGTAAATCTACAGGTACTGATCTTGGAAATGACTTTTTCATGTTATTAAATATTATCCTTATTTGATATAATCATTTAAAAATAGCACTATTTCTTCTTCTTTTATAACGATATCATATTTTTTGTTTACAGTTTCTATGAATTTTACTCTATCGTGGAACGAAGACTCAGCCCAATGCCAAGCATGGGTGTTTCTATTTTGTTCTATTTTTTTAATTATTGATTCTATACTGTCATCAAAGTGTTCTAAGATGTTGTCAGGTATATTAGTCAGCTTTAAACCTAGATCAACTGCTGTAATGTAGAGAGCGGGTCCGTCGTTTTCTTCAAGATGCGCATTTGAAACTATAAATAGCTTCTCTAGCGTAAGTCTTTCTACATTGCTCAAATTTTCTTGTTGTGATATCTTGTCTGGGTGTGTTTTATTTGCTATTTGACGATAAATCTCTTTTACCCAGGGATCTATTTTTCCATTTTTAGGCTTGGCATCTAAGTCTTCGTCACTTAAGTTTTCTAAAATCTCATCTTCTGTTATAATCGGAAACATATCATCAAGCGCGCTTGTTATATTGTTTTGTTTACACCAAGACGAGATTGCGTCGCGAACTTCTTGTGAATACTCAGATACAGTTTGTATAACATCATCTAATTCTTCATTCAAGTAATTTATTTTATATATTTTCTTTTTTAGCTTTCTGGAACGTTTGTTTTGCTGTCTTGACTGGTTATCAGTCATTTATTAAGAAAATATCTTATATTGTATACAGCGAGAACAATTAATTCGGCTGGCCACAGTATTGACATATAAGATTTTTTTAAAGAGCCTCTTGCCGCTCTATTTGTTAGATTTTTTAATTCTTTTAATCTAGTATTGTTAGAGATGAAAACGCAAGAAGTAAGTATTGTAAATCTTATCAACAACGAAAGAATGAGCCCCACGTTATAGATGTAAAGAGCGTCACTAGAATGTGTGTTTAGTAGTTCTATCATTTATCTTGAAAACTTCTCATTTATAATTGACTTTATTTCCTTCGCTGTTTTTCCTTGAGCTGAAAGCTTTTGTGCTTCGATTTTTACTCTTTCTCGTAGTCCTTTATCTGCGTTTAGTCTTTTAGTAAATGCGTCTACGCCAGAGGCTCTTTTTGGTGAGACTGAAACTGGTTTGACTGGAGCTTCTGAGATTATTACTTCTCTTTTTTGTGGTCTAGCTGTAGCAGGCTTTACTTTTGTCGGACCTGATTTTGATCTAACAGGAGACACATCTGATTTTACTCTGGTTTTTACTGATGTCTCTACCAACGCTGCGCCGCCGACTGAAGGTTGTGGTGACATTGGTCTTGCAATAGACTCAGCTTGAATCTTGACAGATGCCTTTAATTGTGAGATCATTCTAAGCGGAGTAAAAATCCTGTCGTCTACTATCACTTCGAGACGTGAGCTAAAAGCGCCCTCGTTGAGAGCTCTTTTCATCGGAGGTACTATTACAGTTATCTCACCGCTCTTGTCTATTGAGCCAGGAAAACTGTACTCGACACGGTCACCCTCTAATATAAATTGATACCTTAGATCAGCTTGATCTGTACCTTCTAGTGATACTCTAAATGTTAGTTCATTGTCTTCGTCTAAATGTAGATCAATTGCATCCATTCTATAACTTCCTTCTGTAATCTTTTAAATTCTTTTTGTGCTTTCTTACACCAATGATGTTGCCTGCAGATATAAATATTCTCTCAAGAAACAATTTCATATGATTTATTTTAATAAATATTGCGTTAGTGTTTATATTTTTATTATTTACTTCGCCCTGAGTATGACCTATTGGGGGATCATTTATCTCTTCATCATTTATCGACATGAGCATTGCTGTGATGTAGTATTCTTTTGTTTTTTCAGTAATAGCTCCGACTACTAAATCTTTAGCTCGTCTACCACCCGCTATAACCCTGGCTACAAACCCTGCTCCCATTGTCAATAGTCCAGATGCACTTCCACCTAACCCGTTAGTTATTAATCCCATTTTGTCACCTTTTATTCCGAAAGAACCCTTTCTCTTCGAAACACAGAAGCTATAGACGGTCTTCCTTGTGCGTCCTTTAAGTTGAATCTTGCAACTTCATTTTCATTATTGTCGTCATAGAAAATCATCTGTTTAGAATTTTTGTCTATTGTCCATCTTCCGCCACTTATGTTTTTAATAAATTCAACTTGTTCTGACATGGGTTCTAGATAAACAGTTGCAGATGTTGTTGCATTATATTCCTCTGATGCGTATACTTTTAATCCAGATTCAGTTGTTACATCCCAGACGATGACGCCGTTGAATCCATCTGCAAACGTTACCTCTGAAGCATAGGTTCCTTGACCGGCAATTAATTCGAATACCCCTGTAGTTGTCCTAACTTGAGAAACTGTTCCATCAGAACTATATATTGTATATCCTACTTGACCAGTTAGACCAGTCTTAGCTTTCCCAAATAGCGCTGTTTTTAAGTTTGTTACTGACATAGTTTAATTATACCTTAGTTATCTTGATTTTACAGCAAAAATAGAAATTGTTGACCCAATAGGCAATATTTCATGAAATAAAGTTACAATATTATCGTTTTCATCGTTCATTAATAGATAGTCGCCTTTATCAACCGTGTCGTTTATCTGAAGTATCCCGTTGACAAAGAGCTGAAGTTGTGATTGTTGCTTGTTTAGCTTATAATAATCTATATTCTTTTTTACTTGTAAGTTTTCTGTTATTATTATGTTTTCTGTTTCTTCTTTGCATATTATTGTCATAGAGTATAAACTGTCTGACTCTTCTATTTTTTCTATTCTATCAACTATATTAGACATTGAAGCATAGATATCTGTCTCTAGTCTCTTTATAATTGAAGCTGAAGATGACATTATTAACTGTGATGACTTTGATAGCATACTCTTCAGTGATTCTGTATTTTCTTCTATTTCTGTTAATGAGCTTTGAATACTTATTTTTTTATTTTCGTCAAGCTCAAAAGAAGAACTAAAAAGTAGTTCAAAAATGTCTTTCTTTTTTTCTTCTTTTAATTCGTCAATTCCAAGCTTAAACAGAACGACGTTGCTAAGTGTCTCGTTGACAATTAAATTCAATCTATCTTTTGCAAAATTTCTTATTTTATTTTTATTTTTTATCAAGTTTCTCTTTCCAGTCAAAAAGTAATTTTATTAGATCATCAATTTTATTTTTTAGCTCTTCTTTAGCGCCGTCTTTAAGAATAGACATTATCTGATATGTGTGTAGCATTACCAGTAGTCCATACTTTTCTTCTCCTTTACGAGCCAATATCCTTAGAGATGATTCTTTTCTCTTGTCGTGACTGCTAAGATATGATGCACTCATTGGATCTGAGCCAGATAGAGTTCCTCGTTGAGGGAATGATTTTCGTGTTAAGAATATCTTTATAAACGATATTAAGTTTTTTATCATAGTTTTTCCTATAAATACAAAAAGGGGCAGGTTAATTTTACCTAACCTGCCCCTAGAGTTAAATCAATTTAATTGATAAAGCCCTTTATTGTTTGATTAGATCAAGTTCCATTGTACTTCTACCATGTCACCAGAGAGCACGTCTACGACGTGAATCTCGTTACTTATACCATCATACCAGTAATCACCGCCGGTGCACGTACCATCGGATGTTGCATTAGCATCAAGGTGAAGTCTGAGACCGTTTAGATAGATCTGAATTGACATGTCCAATACAGCCTTAGCGGAGTCAAGACCAGATGTGAGGTCCTTCGTCATTGATCCAGCAACAGTTATTGACTGAGCGAACTGACGATAAGATGCCTCAATAGCATCTGCCCTTAGCCCAAGCAACACATCAGCAGCATCGAACTCAGAGCGTACAGCGGCACGATCAGTAGTTGCAGCGGCGATCGATGCATCAGCATCTGATTCATTCTGATCTACATCAGCCTGAAGTGCAGCTTCAGCAGCGATACGGAGACCACTCTCGGTAGCAGCTTCTGAACGAAGTGCAGCACGATCAGTAG
>Ga0115003_10001940_pt1 | contig 17594 bp, 14 predicted proteins | sample ArcticOcean_MG_C_7_FD_88736 | JGI IMG/M metagenome (GOLD analysis project Ga0115003, IMG submission 88736) | Marine microbial communities from western Arctic Ocean - ArcticOcean_MG_CB11_88 | ecosystem: Environmental > Aquatic > Marine > Oceanic | place: Arctic Ocean: Canada Basin | collected... | reverse complement strand
TGGTACTGCAGTGGCACACGGTTCGCGTAGCGATAAAGCGTCACGGGTTGATCCATCAACATCTCGCCGCCATAGGCGAGCCCCACTTCGACGAGGAACGGATTGCCCCGATAGACACTCGGCCGTCGCGTCACGGTCGCGTAGTACTCAGCGTTTACTTCTGCGCGCAACGCGTTCTCGATCAACTCGGCACCAATCGGGGCGATGCAATCCGTCGAAGGGTTCATGATCTTCGTTTTCTGGATCGTCTTGTGAATGCGATCGGCTTCGTCCCGAGAAACGTCGCGCGCCCGTTTTTTCGAACTCACTTCGGCTGCCTTGCAAATTCCTTCTGCTGTCCGTGCGGAAACTCGCGCGAAGTCACCCTGCAAACAGGTTCGAACATTGCGCGCGTTTGTGTCTCGGAGCATCTGCATCAATACGCCGAGTTCGACCCCGTAAGGATGCGGCTTGACCTCAGCAGTTTCTGGTGGCAAGTCGTTCGACACCCGCGGAAACTCGTGGGAGTCGCCATGGGCCTCGGCCTTTGGTGGGATGTAGGTGAGTTTCGCGTGTGGGTTCGCAAGCGAGATCTGTCGAATGTAGGAATCGACCGAATGTTGACCGCCGCGATAGTTGCCCTCGAGCTCGATCTCAACCCGGGTGCCGCGCTCAACGTCCCACTGGACCACCTCATCGACGGTGACTCGCGGCTCGTTCTTCTGCGTGTCGATGATGAGTTCGAACCGGTGTGCCTTTTTGCGTTTGCCCGTCGACGTCCAAATGGAAACGGGCTTGCCGGTTGTCAGCAGCCCGTACATTCCCGCGGCACTGATCCCAATGCCCTGCTGTCCTCGACTCTGGCGCAGGCGATGAAACTTGGACCCATAGAGCAGCCGGCCAAAGATCTTGGGCACCTGGGCGCGCACGATCCCTGGGCCGTTGTCTTGGATCGCGATGCGGAACCGCGATTCGGAAAGCTGCTTGATCTCCACAACGATGTCCGGCAAAGCGCCTGCCTCTTCACAGGCATCAAGAGCGTTGTCGACACCTTCCTTGACCGTGGTGAGCAACGCTTTCGACGGGTTATCGAAGCCGAGGAGATGGCGGTTCTTCGCAAAGAACTCCGAAATCGAAATGTCGCGTTGCTTGAGCGCGAGTTCGGATGCGGTGCGGCGGGCTGGCTTTGGGGCGGCCTTCTTACTTGCAGCCTTCGACTTAGACTTCGACGCCTTCTCGGTTGACCGTGCGGCCGTTTTTTTTGCAGACTTCTTTTTCGCAGACTTCTTCGCTGCCGCCTTTGTAGAGGCTTTCTTGGCGGCTTTCTTTGGCGTTTTCTTTGGCGTTTTCTTCGCAGCTTTCTTGGGCGTTTTCTTGGGCGTTTTCTTGGCAGCTTTCTTGGCAGCTTTCTTCGCGGTCGTCTTTAACTTCTTCGCCTTCGCCTTCGCCTTCTTCGCCGCCATATGCCACCCCCATTCGGGAGTGTTCAACAAGCGCCGCGAGGGTCAAGCCCTCGCAGGGTTTGCGTAGACATTTCAGGCTACGACGATTCGCGTCGAAGCCAACGCGCTTGCGAAGTCGTCAGCACGTTGTCTGCTGCGTCAAGGAGGCATGCCTCGTCGCGGGGCATAGATGCCACCCTGCACCACGTTCGGGGCACCGCACATATACGCGGGCGCTTCGCATTTCGCCTCCGCGCTGAGTCCACCGACGTAGATGACCTGAAGTAGAAGGTCGTCGGAGTTGAGATGACCGCATCCGAAGCAATGGCTGTCCGGATCGTCGGGCTTCAGTTCGTCACCGGCTTTCGTCAGGGCTCCGAATTTGCGTCGAGTCAAACCAAAAGAAGATGCAATCGCCGCGGGTTGGTTGTCAGCCAAATACGGGGCGGATGTCGTTCCGCTGCCAACGTGCCATACCGCCCGGCTGGTATGTCAAAAGCAGCAGCCGACGCTTTTCCGCAGTTCGATTGCCCTGTGAACCATGAACGATGTCGCCGTGGAAGTACACGATCGAGCCCGCCGGCAAATCCATCGGCTTGGGCTCGTCCAAGTCGTAGCGATCGATGTCGGTATATAGACGTCCCACTGTCCCGCGATCTTCGAAGCAGTCGAGCGCGCCGTGCTTGTGGCTCCCAGGGATCAACCAAAGGCAGCCGTTCTCGATCGTTGAATCGTCGAGAACGATCGCGACGCTTATGAGTTGATCCAAGTGCTGGCACTCGAATGCCCAGTAGGGGTTGTCCTGGTGCCACGGAAACGGTGCACCGTTCTGCCGCTTAAAATTCAGCTTGTCGCTAAACAGGCTGATCGACTCGCTGCCGACGATGGCTCGTGCCGGCCCCCATAACCTGACGTCGTCGATCATCCAATTCATGCGATCATCGTGGTGGTGATACGGCTCCATGGTTCGGATCTCAGTCGACTCGTCTTGCCATTCCCACTGCACGCTCGAACCGAGAATCTTCTGGTACCGCTTGCCGTCGATCTTGCGGTGGGGCTCTACGTCGTCGGCCCGCGCACCGGCTTCGATTTTACGATGAATGGTTTCGACCGCGTCGCGCACCGGTTTCAATTCAACGTCATTAAAAACCGACGTGCGCGCGAAGTATCCTTCGCGTTCATATTGCTCAAGCTCTTCTTTAGTGGCGCGCTCGCTCCACTCGTTGGACGGCATCACGTAATTCACTCCGGACCCTAAGGCGGCGCTCAATAAGTCGCCGACCGGACTGGACATTAGCAAGCGTCCCGCCAAACGCAGAGCCATCGGCTCCAAGATATCTGTCCCCCCGGCACCCCCTGCGGAGGATCTAGCCCGCAGAGTCGGACGCAGCCGTGGGCTGCCGTTGTGCATTTAGATGGCGCTCGAAAAACGCGAGCAGCGCTAGATGGAAGTCAACGCGGTTGGCCTCGAGGGCGAAATCGCCGTGCTCTTCCGTAAAACCTGCGGTTTTCACCGACCCCCCGCAGCCCGGATCGCCTTTGCGAGATTTCGCATGGCTTCAATACGCACCTCCGTGTTCCGACCACCGTGCGCAAGAAACGCCGGAACTTGGATCTTGGCCGCCTGCTGAAACGTCATGTCACCCGTAGACGATTATTTTCCGCCCGCTGCGCCGGCACCGGCTGCGTAAAGCACCACGCGCTCGGGGTCCGCGATGCCCCGACCGCCCACTTCACCACGTCCGCAAGATCGTTTTGCACGGTGTCGTTCACCTCGGCCGCGCCGAATCTCTTCATCGCAAACACGTCCATAGCCACCACTCCCTCGATGCTTGACTTGCAATACTACGGACCTCTGACTCAAAAAGACTGAACCGCAAGGCCGAACGTTCGCGACGCCTGTGCACCGAGACCAGCATGGAGTATCAAGATCATGCGGGTTGCTCCACGAGACGCGTCATTAAAACGACGATGCGGGGATCGGCAGCGCTCCAGCCGATGCGCTGGCGTGCTTCATTTTTGCACCCGCCCCGGTCGACCAAGGCTCAAGACGAAAGGCCGATCACTCGCGTATGCCCGTGTGTGTCGACCCTTGCATCAATTTCTCGCATAATCATAGGCGCAGAACACGTCGCTCTGCGGGCCACGGTTAGCCCTCGATCTGCCGCACCCCGATCCATTCCGCCCGCACTCGAGGCGGTTCATTCTCAGAGGTTCAAACGATGGCCATGAAAGTCGAAACCGTAATCCTCGGTCCGGACACCGACCAATACAAAGGCCAGGGACAACCTGTCACGAACATTCGGCACATCGCCGATGTCTCGAAACGCATGGAAGCACTTGGCTTCGACGGCGTGACGACACCAGAAGCCGGACACGACCCTTTTCTTCCGATTCCGTTGATCGCTGAACACACCGAACGCATCTCGATCGGAACCAATGTTGCGATCGCCTTCCCCCGCAGCCCGATGGTGACCGCACAGATTGCCTGGGACCTGCAGCAGTTGTCTGGCGGGCGCTTTCGCCTTGGACTCGGAACCCAAGTCAAAGCCCATGTCGCTCGCCGCTACGCAACACCTTGGACAAGCGCGCCGGGCCCGCGCATGCGCGAGTACCTCGAATGCATGCGCGCCATGTTCGACACGTTTGCGGGCAAAGAGCCGCGCTACTACGAGGGCGAGCACTACAACTTCTCGATGATGAACCCGTTCTTCAATCCGGGTCCGATCGATTTTGCACCGCCAGAGATTCTGATCGCCGCCGTGAATACCTATATGGCGGGTCTTGCCGGGGAACTCTGCGATGGGTTGCGGCTGCACCCCATTTCGACCTTCGACTTCACCCACAAACGCGTGATGCCCGCCGTCGCGAAGGGCGCCGAAAAAGCCGGGCGCAAAGCTTCGGACGTGGACATGGTGGGTGCCCCGTTCCTTTGCCTGGCGAAGGACGAGGCCAGCCTTCGGGCCGCGATGGAAGACCAGAAGCAACACATCGCCTTTTATGCCTCCACGCCGACCTACCACTCGGTACTGGAGCACCACGGCTGGATGGACACCGCGGCCGAGCTTCACGGCATGACGCGCCAAGGCAAGTGGGACGAGCTGCACAAGTGTATCAGCGACGACATGCTCGACGAATGGGCGATCGTGAGCACCTGGGATGACTTTCCCGACAAGTGCCGGGCGCGATGCGAAGGAATTTTCGATACGGTGCTGCTCGACCTGCCACCGGATGCGCGGGCGGATGAAGACTTTGTCCGATCGACGATTGCAGCCCTAAAGGGAAGTTAAAGAACGGTTAAAGAACAGTTAAAGGACGGTTGAAGCAAGGTCAGAACCAAACGGCCCCGCCAACGCACAGTCCCATCTCAATCATTGCAAGGCACACGAAGTCATAAGAAGGAGCAATACCATGGATGTTCAAGACCAGTTCACTTTCGAAATCAAAGAAGGCATCGGCGTTCTTACGATCGACCGACCCGACCGTCTGAACGCGGTCAACTGGGAACTGTGTCAGGCCATGGCGGCTTTGCTTTCCGAGCTTCGCACCAATGACGAAGTCCGCGTGATCGTGTTGACGGGAGCCGGCGGTGCGTTCTCGTCCGGTGGAGACGCCGAGTTTTTGAGCGGCAACGCGGCGCGCCCGATTCCGGGTCTTTCCGATGAGCCCCTCGAACGTTTCCAACGCAAGCACCCGGCCGGCATGTTCGCGGAATTCACCCGCATGATCATCGACGTCGACAAACCCGTGATCGCGGCGATCGAAGGCCCCTGCATGGGTGCGGGGCTCGCCTACGCCCTCGCATGCGATCGACGCTTTGGCTCCAAGACGACGCGCATGAGCGCAGCCATGGTGCGCCTGGGTTTCGCCCCGGACTGCGGCATCTCGTACTTCCTTCCTCGGGTCGCGCGCTTGCCTGTCGCCCTCAACATGATTACCACCGGCCGCATCCTTGAAGCGGACGAATGTTATAAGGAAGGCCTCATCGACGAACTCGTCGAAGAAGGAGAGGCCCTCGCGGCGGCGATGGACTACGCGCAGAAGCTTGCACGCGGACCGAGTGTCGCAATCGACTTGGCGCGTCACTTTATCTACAAGTCGCTGAATTCGACGTTAGAAGACACGTTGCGATACGAAGGCGTTGCCGCGGTAATGAGCGCGATGACGGACGACGCCCGGGAAGGCACCGCGGCCTTTCTCGAAAAGCGTCGACCGAACTACCGCGGCGTGTGAGGCAGCTGCGACAACAATTCGTTCTTCGTTTAGACCCGTCCTGGGTCGGTGTAGCGCTATGGCTGTGCATCGCTTGGGCAAGCTCCGCCTATGCGCAGCCGGCCGCGTTCCATGCCGGTCGAATCACCCCCGACACCGCCGAGCCCCTGCGCATTCGCGGGAGCGACGCGATTGCAGGGTTGGGTGACTGGCACCTTTCCAACGGCACCCTGTGTGCGGCGATTCAAGGCACCGAACACCACGGACAGCTCGTGCCGGGCGGCGGCTACCTCGTAGACCTCGGACATTGCGGCCGCGACGACGATCAATGGATCACACTCGAACCTTTGTACAACCTCAGCCGGGACGAAATGTTTCGGATCGTTGAGATCGAAGCGCAGGTCCATCCACGTGGTGCGCAAATCATCACCCGGGCCTCCGACGCCGGTCTCGAACTCACGACCCGGTACGTCGTCGACAACGAACAACCCACGCGTCTTGAAGTGCAAACCACCGTCACGCGCAAGCACGCGGGCGCGCGTTTATTTTCAATTACTGACATTTTGGTGCACGCCGTCAGTTCGTTGCGAAACTTCATGGTGAACGACGGGGGGGCCTACTCCGGCTTTCGACACACTTCGCGAACCAAGTCCGGTTACCTCGAAATCGCAGGCGCGATTCGCACGGCTCAAGGGATCGTCCTCGTCGGAAGCGACGATCAGGGCCCTCCGATCTCTTATCTCTATCGTATACGCGAAAGTGTGGCGACGAATGAAAAAGGTGCGAAACCGCTGAACGCACATTCGATCGGTTTTTCATCCATGAGCGCCGTGCACTTCGGCACCCAGCCCGCCTGGTTCCCCGGCGAAGAGCCGGGCCTCCTCACCGCATTGGCGCTACTCGTCAACGACGTGCCATTGGGGGAGAGCATTGAACTTCGTCGAGAAATCTGGATCTCAACCCGCGCTGACGTGGCTTCGCTAACCGATCGACTGTATCGAGACGTCGGGAGCGAAGGAGGATCGGTTCATGTCACCGGCACCACAGCGGACATCGACAGCCGCGTCCATGTTTTTCGTGCGGGAGACCAAGACGGGTCGCACATCACGATGGCACGCCCGGATTCAAGCGGAAGGCTCTCCTTCCACGTTCCCCATGGTAAGTACCGTTTCGAGTTCATCGCTTCCGCCGGTCGACGCCTCGTGCGCGACGTCGACTTGTCCCGTGCAGGACAGTCGGTTGAACTCGGCGCAGTCGTGTTTTCGAAGTCGGGTCGAGTCGAACTCCCTTCAGGAAGCCCGATGCGTCTGGTGTTTCGCGGCCGGGGAGATACCCCCGATCCGAATTTTGGCGACGACCTAACGGGCTTGACCCTGGGCGGAGACCCCAAACTCAACAGTCACGCGACAAGCGACGTCCATCTTTCAGGTGAAGGGCTCGACCCCACTTTCGTGGATATCGCACCGGGGAACTATCAGGTGTACGCAACCCGCGGTCCTGAATTTTCGCTCACAAAAACAAAGATCGAAATCGCTGCAGGCCAGACTCTGCCCCTCGACATTGCCGAACCGACGCGCCTCTTTGAAACCACGGGCTGGATCAGCGCCGACTTTCACGTCCACACGGCCGTGAGCTTTGATTCAACTCTCGCTCCAGCGGCACGGCTTCGATCGTTCGTTGCCGAAGGCGCCGAGGTTCTCGTCGCAACCGAACACGATGCCGTGGGTGACCTCGCGGGCATGATCGACGACGCGGCCCTCGGTGACCGCATCACCGCACTCGGCGGGATCGAGGTCACTACGATCTCCCCCACCCCACGCAACCCCCACACAACCGGCCACTTGAACGTCTATCCGTTCCCCTATCGCCCCGACTTGAACCGCGGCGGAGCGATCCAAGACGAAGGCCTCCGGTTGCGCGAGATCATCGCGCGCACCCGCGCCCTGCCCGATGCCCCGATCGTGCAACTCAACCATCCCCGCGACGTTTCCGACCCCCCGGATGTCGATGCCTTTCTTGGTCACTTGTCCGTCATGGGCACTCCCTTTGACCCTGACCAACCCCTGGATTCCGACGCAAACAAAAGTCTGATCGAAGCCGACCCGGTAAGCGGCATCCGCGACATCGACTTCGATGCGATGGAACTCTTGAACAGCAGCTCCACCGAAAATTACCGGGCTATCCTTCGCGACTGGTTTTCGTTCCTTGCCCAAGGGCATCGTATCAGCGGCATGGCGAATAGTGACTCGCATCAACTGAGCAGCGTCGTTGCTGTGCCCCGCACGTATGTCCGATTCGAAGACCGCGGCATCGAACGGTTCGACCAAAACGGTTTCTACGGTGCGGTTCGGCGCGGACACCTCTACGGAACCACGGGCCCCCTCCTCGATGTCAACTTCGAAGGCGCCGGGCCCGGCGATCAGTTTTCGGGGAGCCAGGGCAAGTTGAGCATCAATATTCGTGCAGCACCTTGGGTCCCGGTCTCGATCCTGCGCATCTACGTCGATGGCCGCCTCGAACTAGAACGAGCGATCGACGAACCAAGCACGCGAGCCGAGCTCGTGGCCTTGGAATTTGCCGCGGACGCGTTCATCGTCGTCGAGGTCGAGGGTGTGGCGGGTGGCGACTATGCCGAGGTTCTCCCTGAATTTACGCCGCTCGCGTTCACGAACCCGATATTCGTTGACGCAGACGAAGATGGAAGTTGGACGCCTCCGGGCTTGCCCTAGAGGCCACAACCCCGAGCAGGCAGTTGGCCGCCCTTAGGTATAGTCGCGCTTCTTTCCGGATCGCGGCCGAGACCGCAGTTCGAAGTTGTGCGAAGGGCATCCATGAATGAACCGAAATCTAAATTGAAGTCGGGTACGGCGGAACAGAACCGAAGCGAAAGCCAGAACCGTCTCTACCTGATCTACATCTTCATCACCGGCGCGGCGACGCTGTCGATGGAACTCTTGGCGTCTCGGATCCTCACGCCCTACTTCGGGGTCAGCCTGTTTATCTGGTCTGGCATTTTGTCGATCACCCTAATCGCGTTGTCTCTTGGTTACTACCTCGGTGGACAAGTCACCCGGAAGTCAAAAGCAGAACGCCGCAGCAGCCTCGATTACTTATTTCTTTTGATGCCCGCGATTTCGGGCATTGCGCTCGTCGGGTCGTGCCTGCTGTACCCAAAAACGTTCCACACGTTCGGTAGCGCCAGCCTTGTTATGGGCGCCTACTTCGCATGCGTCTTATTGATTTTCATTCCCCTTGTTGCCGTCTCTGCAATGAACCCGCTCTTGATCGCGATCCAAACCGAGCGCCAGAAGCACACGTACGCGAGCGGTGATAGCGGCTCGGGGTTGGTCTTCTTTATCAGCACTGTGGGATCGGTTGTCGGCGTGTCGATCACTGCCTTCGGGTTCATCCCCAACGCGACCAACTTCAATTCGATGCTTGTCTTGAGCACGATCTTGTCGCTGACGTCGCTCAGCGGCGCGTTCTTCTCGTCTGGGATCAACGCAGGCGAAAAGAGTCGACTGCTCGCAGTGTCGGCGCTTGGAGTCGCGGTCTCGGTCGGGCTGTTTGCGATGTCCTCGACCTATCTCAAGAAAAACGAAGCCATCGTTTTCGAGGGCGCGAGCTGGAGCCTCGAAAAGGAATACACGTCGATGTTTGGCAATACGAAGATCTTGGCCATCGCCCCGATCCCCGGGACGCCGGAGGCCGAGATCCAAGACCGTCTCGGCACTCTCTACTACAACGATGGCATCACTCAGAACATCGTCGACCACAACGGCGCATCGCTGACACCGTTTACCTACGCGCTCGAATTTCTCGCGACGGGACTTCGCCCCGACGCCAGCCGCGCGCTGATACTCGGTCTCGGTGCGGGGATCATCCCCATGGAATTGGAAAAGCGAGGAGTCGACGTCGACGTTGTCGAGATCGACCCGAGTTCAATCGCGGCCGCGAAGGATTACTTCGGCTTCGACCCCGCGCAGGTCAATGTCGTACAAACCGATGCGCGCACTTTCGTGCGCTCGTGCGACGGTGACTACGACTTCGTTCTCATGGACATGGCACATGGCGACGGTTTGCCCGATTACTTGTTGACCACCGAATTCTTCTCAGATCTCCGGGGGTGCCTTGCTCAAGACGGCATCGCGGTCCTCAACACCTACGCTGCGACGGCGCACCTCCAGGCCTACTATTCAATCGTCAAAAGTTTGAACGCCGTCTTCCCGGAGATCTGGATGTACCACGACGGCATCAGCGCGGAAAAGCCATCGGTCAGCATTTATCTTGCGGCCTTTCAGCGCGCGAACGACACCGAATTCGTCATGCCGCGCGCGATGGTTCCGGCGGGCATCGCGTCTACTCTCAAAGCCATCTTCGCAGAGCGACGCCAAATCGACTCGGATTTGCTCGCGAATGCCGATCTTCTTGAGGATGACTTCAACCGTTTCTCGTTCATCAACCTTGAATCGGATCAGTTCTTTCGCGAGTCGGTCTTGGCCACGCTGCCGCCGGAATTCCTCGCCAACTAATGAACGGGGGCTGAGGCGCGCGCCCCCAAAAAACAATTCTCGCCCAATCCCTTTTCAGGAGTCGAACTTGCAACAACTCACCGGCCTCGACACCAGCTTTCTCAACATGGAAACGTCCACGACGTACGGACATATCTGCGGACTCGGAATTTTTGACCCAACCACTTCCGCTGCGCCGTTTTCTCTCGACGAAGTAAAACGCATCATCAGCGAGCGTCTCCACTTGCTGCCGCCATTTCGTCGCCGGCTCGTCGAAGTGCCCTTCGGCCTCGACCATCCGTATTGGATCGAAGATCCCCACTTTGACCTCGACTTTCACGTGCGCCACATTGGACTCCCACCTCCGGGTGACAAACGTCAACTGGGGGAGCAAGTTTCGCGCCTCGCGGCCCGTCCCCTCGACCGCAGCCGACCGCTTTGGGAGTTGTACGTCATTCAGGGACTTGAAGGTGGGCTCATCGCCCAGCTCACAAAGATCCACCACTGCGCGATCGACGGGGTTTCCGGCGCGGAGATCATGACGACGTTGCTCGACATCACACCCGAAGTCCGAAAGGTCAAAGCGCCGCGCCGTCCCTGGCGTCCGGAACCGGTTCCGAGTGAAATTGAAATGTGGTCCCGTGGTGTGGTGGGCGTTGCGGGCACACCGCGCAAGGGGTTCCGCCTGATACGAGAAACAATCCGAAATTTCCCGGTACTCGCAAAGTCGATGGGCATCGAAGAGCTGCCCGGCGCATCGCTCATCAACAGCGTCATCGGTCGCAAACCTGACCCGATGCTCTCTGAGGCGTCGACGCCTGCGCCCCGCACATCGTTCAATGCCCGCATCTCTCCGCATCGCCGCTTTGCGTTCGGATCCATCTCCCTGGATACCGTCAAAGAAATTAAGGGGATCCTCGGGGCGACGGTAAACGACGTCGTTCTTGGATTGTGCAGCGCGGCCCTTCGCCGCTACCTGGAAGAGCGCCACGAGCTACCGAGTGATCCGCTGCTCGCCATGGTTCCGGTTTCGGTTCGCACCGAAGAACAGAAGGGAACCTTCGGCAATCAGGTCTCCGCGATGACTGCCTCTTTGCACACACATATTAAAGACCCGGTGCAACGCATCGCGGCCATTCACCAATCCATGAAAATCGCCAAGGACCAACACCAGGCCCTCCCCGCGCACCTGCTGCAAGACTTCGCCCAGTTCGCGCCGCCCGCCGTTGCAGCGCGCGCCGCACGTGTAATTGCCCGGGCCACTGTGGATGCCTGGGTCGACCCACCCTTCAACGTTGTCATTTCGAACGTGCCTGGGCCGCAATTTCCGATCTACTACATCGGAACTCGCTTGGTCGCCAACTATCCCGTGTCGGCCATTAACGACGGCGTCGGACTCAACATCACGGTGCAAAGCTACAACGGGAATCTCGACTTTGGGTTGGTGGCTTGCCGAGATCTATTGCCCGACGTCTGGGACTTGGTCGACTACCTCCACGACGCAGTCAACGAACTCGCCGACGCCGCCAAACAGGTCGCGGCGGCAAAGGACGCCGACGAAGACCAAGACGGGGAATCCTAAATGGCCGCCGGTGTCCCCTCCCGCCTACTCCTCATGCTCGAACTGCAACGCGCGATGTTCGAAGCGATGACACTGCCGATTGCTCAACCGCTGCTGCGCGAGGCGGCGCGCGGTGACGGACATCCCGTCCTGGTCTTACCGGGCTTCACTGCTGGGGATGGATCGACAACCGTGCTTCGGCGCTACTTGCGCGACCAAGGTTTCGCGCCACACCCGTGGTTGCTCGGAATGAATCGCGGTCCGGTCGGCGACCTGCGCAAAAAGCTGGTCACCCGGGTTGTCGCGTTGTCCGAACGTTACAACGAGCCGATCTCGATTGTCGGTTGGAGCTTGGGCGGCATCTACGCCCGGGAACTCGCGAAGGCCGAGCCGGATCGCGTACGTCAGGTGATTAGCCTCGGCAGCCCATTCGCGAATACCGGACGCCGATCGAACGCATCCGCGCTTTACCGCTGCTTCGCCAAGAACAACGCGAGTGTGAGCAAGGATCAAGCTTCGGCGTCTCTGCGAACACCGCCGAGCGTGCCGAGCACGGCAATCTTCTCACGCACAGACGGTGTCGTGCATTGGTCGACATGCCTCGAACCGATCACCAATCACACGGACAACATCGAAGTCCCGGGGAGTCACTGTGGGTTGGGGATAAATCCGCTCGTGCTTTACGCGGTAAGTGACCGGCTAAGCCAGCCGATCGGGGCGTGGAAGCCCTTCGACCGAACGGGATGGCGCGCACACCTATACGGTGGCGCCCCCCCCGTTCGACCCAATTAGAACCGATCTGGCCTTATTGCTGGTGTCCTAGAAAACCAACTCGGGGACGTTCGCGGGCTTTGGCCACTCGGCCATCGACTTGCGGATTTCCTCGCCGATTTCCGACGGGCTCCACGCATCTTCTGCGTTGTCGCGCTCTGCGATTTTGAACTGCATTGGGTACAAAAGGCTCACTCGGTTGCCACTGATCACGAACTGGCGACCGGTGATGTCTTCCGCTTCGTCCGACACCAACCATGCAATAGCGGGCGACACCTTTTCGGCGGCGTAGCGTACTTCTGAGCCTTCCGGAAAGAGGTTCGCGGTCATGCGCGAGTACGCGTTCGGGGCGAGCACGTTGACCGTGATCTTGGCCTTTGCACCTTCGATTGCGAGGCAACGCATGAAGCCCGCAATGCCCGCCTTGGCCGCGCCGTAGTTCGTCTGACCGAAGTTGCCGATCAAGCCCGACGTTGAACTCGTCATGATAATGCGACCGCCCGTGCCCTGTTCCAGCATCTGCGCGTAAGCAGCGCGAGTCGGGTGGAACGTACCCTTCAGGTGAACTGCGATAACGGGGTCCCAAAGCTCGTCGTCCATCTTCTTGAATGACTTGTCTCGCAGGATGCCGGCATTGTTGATCAAGATGTCGAGCTTGCCAAACTCGCTTACGGCCTGGGCCACCATGGCGTCTGCATCGGCGCCGTCCGTGACCGAGCCAAAGTTCGCAACAGCCTTGCCGCCGGCTTCTAGAATTTCGGCAACCACTTGATCGGCCACGCGCGATCCGTCGCCCGAGCCATCAACCGATCCACCGAGGTCGTTCACGACCACCGACGCGCCTTCCTTGGCAAGTAGCAGAGCGTGCGAGCGACCCAAGCCGCCGCCGGCGCCGGTTACGATTGCAACTTTTCCGTCCAAAATACCCATCTTCAATTCCTTCCTTCATTCTCATCGTGCCGCCCCAAGGAGGGGAACAGCGAGTTTGGCCCGTTCGTACCAACGCACGGATCCGAGTGACGCGCGCAACCACTGCGCGCGAGAATTTTTGACATCGAGATGTCTTTCTAGAAATCCAATCGACGCTAATTGGAGTCGGGAACGTAGATCGATTTACGCGGCGTGCTGAATACCTTGCGGACCAAGGGTTCGAATGCTTCCAGCGGAAGCGTGTCGTATTCGACGTCGAAGCAGTTCTGATCGTAGAGTTCGCAGAACTGCGCGCAGTCGCTCCACCATTCGTGGTCGCGAAAACGGTCTCGCATATTTTGATCGAGACCGAGGTGATGAAAGAAGTAATAACCCTGAAAAATTCCATGATGTTTGACGATCCAGTGGTTCTGGTCGCTCACAAAGGGTTCCAGGATCGTCGCGGCGAGGTCTGAATGGTTCGCCGTCGCGAGGGTGTCGCCAATGTCGTGAATCAAGGCACAGACGACGTACTCGTCGTCGCGGCCGTCGCGTTGGGCGCGCGTCGCACTCTGAAGACTATGGGTGAGTCGATCGACCGCATAGCCCCCAGTGTCTCCTGCAAGCAGCTGCAAGTGCGTGAGCACGCGGCTCGGAAGACCGGCTGCGAATTCGAGGCTCAGGCGACCAATCTTCTGATAGTCCTCACGCGTCGCGTCACGCATGGCTGTAAACGTGGTGTCTTGAGAGTCGCTCATCGGGATCTTTACTCCTCGTACCTTCGCGCGTTTGCGGCCCGAACTATAGCGGGGGAATCTTGTGACTGAGGATGCACACAGAAACCGCGTCCGGTTCGGAAGCCGCGAGAGCCCGAATCGCATCACATCGGCCAACATTCTGATCTGGTCTTTGAGGCTCGAATGACGTCACCACTCGAAATTCAACGACTTACCGACGCGCCGATCATCCCGCGGCCACATACGGGTCGCGCACCTGCGAGCCCTCAGAATATCAATGGTCCGTCATTGATCAGAGTGCCCGGCTGGGTGGAGCGCCCCCTCGGTCGCTACTACCTGTATTACGCCGACCACAAAGGGAGCGAGATCAAGCTCGCATTTGCCGACGCGCTCGAAGGCCCGCGCGGCCCAGGGGTACCGAGCCCGATGGCGGACTGCACGATCCCTCACATCGCCTCCCCCGAAGTCATCGTCGACGAAAAAACGCGCACGATTCGCCTCTACTACCATGGGCTCAACGCGTTCATCACACAGATCTCCCGCGTCGCAGTTTCAACGGATGGACTTCACTTCGAACCCCGAGACGAAATTCTCGCCCCACCCTATTTGCGAATATTCCGATACCGCAACGCTTGGCACGGGCTCGCCATGCCCGGCAGCCTCTGGCGCAGCGACGACGGGCTCACCGGTTTCGAACCTGGCCCCGTCCTTTTCGAGCCAAACATGCGTCACGCAGCGCTTTGGTTGCGAGGCGAAACGTTGTGGGTCTTTTGGACGCGCGTCGGCGACGCCCCTGAACGTATCCTGCTTTAGACGATCGATCTCCGCGCAGACTGGTCCGAGTGGAAAGAATCGGAACCTACGGAAGTCCTGCGTCCCCAGCGCGACTACGAAGGCGCGAACGAACCGCTGTCGCCCTCCCTTCGCAGTTCGGTCGACCACTGCGTCAATCAACTTCGCGACCCGGCCATCTTCATCGAGGACGACAACGTTTATCTCGTGTATGCGGTCGCGGGAGAATCGGGGCTTGCGATCGCTCGCATTCAAGATCGCACGCCTTCAAACCGGGCAGCGAGCTTGCTCACCACGTAAAGTAAGGTGCCGCTGGCGGCCGTAGATCAAGACGTCAATACGAAATCAGGCTCACTAAAAAAACTGGAGGACAGGGATGTCGAACGAAGGACGAGTTGTACTCGAAGGACTCTCATTCCCCGAAGGCCCACGCTGGCACGACGGTCGCTTCTGGTTTTCAGACATGCATTCTCACGTGGTGGTCGCCGTCGATGAGGACGGAAACCGAGAAGACATCGTCGAAGTCAAAAACCGCCCGTCTGGTTTAGGCTGGCTACCCGATGGACGCTTGCTCGTGGTGTCGATGACCGACCGCCGACTACTCCGACTCGAACTGGACGGAAGCCTCGAAGAAGTCGCGGACCTCACGCCCTTCGCGACTCATCACTGCAACGACATGGTCGTTGACCGCGAAGGTCGCGCCTACGTTGGAAACTTTGGCTTCGACCTCGACGCGGGCCACAGCCCTACCCAAGCGAACTTGATCCTGGTGAAGCCTAACGGCGAGGCGAGCATCGCCTCTCCCGACATGTCATTCCCCAACGGCGCGGTGATCACAGAAGACGGCGGCACTCTGATTGTCGGCGAAACCTTTGGCGGCTGTTTGACCGCTTTCGACATTGCGAGCGATGGAAGCCTTACGAATCGGCGCGTGTGGGCACCGATCACCGGAGCCGTTCCTGACGGGATCTGTCTCGACGCCGATGACGGGATCTGGGTCGCGTCCCCCGTCAGTGCAGAAGTTTTTCGCGTTTTGGAAGGCGGTGAAGTCACGGACCGCATCAAAGTTTCGACCCAAGCGTTTGCTTGCATGCTGGGCGGCAGCGATGGCAAAACGCTCTTCGTCTGCACCGCCGGGAGTTCGAATCCGACCGACTGCGCGAAGAACAAGGACGGACGAATCGAAGCTTTCTCGGTCCGCGTCGAGGGAGCCGGCCGGCCTTAATGAACGCCTCGATCGACGCCCAAGCGGAAACCACTGACACGATCTCTCGCTCCACTCGCTTCTACTATGGCTTTGGCTCAGTCGCCTACGGGGTCAAGGACAACGGCTTCGTTTACTTCCTGTTGTTCTACTACAACCAGGTCCTCGGACTCCCGGGTCATTTGGCGAGCGCCGCGATCCTGATCGCACTCGTATTCGACGCCATGTCGGACCCCATCGTCGGCAATTTTTCGGACCGATTGCATTCGAAATGGGGAAGGCGCCACCCCTTCATGTACGCCGCCGCGTTCCCGGTCGCGTTCTCGTTCTACGCGCTCTGGAATCCGCCCGAACTCAGCGAAGACGGACTCTTCTACTTTCTGATGTTCAACGCTTTGCTGGTCCGCACGTTCATCACATTTTATGAAGTACCGAGTACTGCGCTTGCCCCGGAGCTCACGCCGAACTACGACGAACGCACGAAGCTTGCGGCAACGCGTCACTTCTTTGGCTGGGTCGGTGGAATAACGATGGCGGTCGTGATGTATGGCTTTCTAATGGTCAAAACGCCGGAATTCGGCGAGGGGGCCTTGAACCCGGCCGCTTATCAGACCTACGGCATTTTCGGCGCCGTGATGATCTTCATCGCAATCATGACTTCGGCCATCGGAACACACCGACACATCCCGAGCCTCATGCAGCCTCCGCCGAAACGCAAAGCGTCCATAAAGTTAAGCTTGCTTGAGGCCAAGGAGACGTTGGCGAATCGTTCGCTCTACGCGGTCTTCGGCTTTGGTTTATTTGCCGCAATGGCGGGCGGGCTCTCGGGCTCCTTGAGTATTTACTTTGGGACCTACTTCTGGGGATTCAGTCCTGGGCAGCTGGGTGTCCTGGTTCCAACCGGACTGATATCCGCAACCCTCGCGCTCAGCTTTGCTCCCTACGTTTCGCATCGCTACGGCAAAAAACGCGGTGCCATCGGGCTCTCACTCTTCGCCGCTGGCTTCGGCCCTGTCCCCTACCTGGCGCGTCTCGCTGGCCTGACGCCTGCGTCCGGCAGTACCGAACTCTTGATGCTGCTGATCGTTTACAATGTGATCGAAATTGGTTTGATCATCTCATCGACAACATTGGTTTCGGCCATGATCGCCGACGTCGTCGAAGAGAGTGAACTCGTAACGGGGCGGCGCTCAGAAGGGATCTTCTTCGCTGCGCGTAGCTTCATTTCAAAATCGGTCTCGGGCTTGGGGATCATGCTTGGCACCCTGCTTCTCAGCGCGGTCGACTTCCCTCAAGACGCAAAGCCCGGCGAGGTGGACCCGCAAATCATCGAGAATCTCGGCTACGGATACGTACCCATGATCATCGCCCTCTATCTCTCGGCAATCGTGTGCCTCATCGGGTACAACATCACCCGAGAGGGACATCTCAAGAATGTCGAAGTTCTCGCAGCACGGCGGTCTGCCTCCTGAATTT
>Ga0115003_10001929_pt1 | contig 17638 bp, 22 predicted proteins | sample ArcticOcean_MG_C_7_FD_88736 | JGI IMG/M metagenome (GOLD analysis project Ga0115003, IMG submission 88736) | Marine microbial communities from western Arctic Ocean - ArcticOcean_MG_CB11_88 | ecosystem: Environmental > Aquatic > Marine > Oceanic | place: Arctic Ocean: Canada Basin | collected... | reverse complement strand
TATATATATATATGAACTTCCCTAAAACCCCTGGTCAATGTAAATATATGCTTGCCCTCAGGTCTCCTAAACCTATTGTGGTGGGAACTGGACCAGCGGGTACGGGTAAGACTATGTTGGCGTGTCAGGTTGCCCTAGAACATGTATCTAAATTTCAGCGCCCACGAATTGTACTCACTCGTCCAATTGTGGCGGCTGATGAGGATATGGGGTACCTCCCAGGGGATATGATTCAGAAGATGGAGCCATGGACAAGACCAATGTATGACATTTTTGAGTGTTTTTTTACATATAATCAAATTGACCGTTTTATCACCGTCGAACCATTGGGGTATATGAGAGGTCGTACATTCAGTGATACTCTCATCATCGCAGACGAAATGCAGAATGCTACACCGAACCAAATGAAGATGCTTCTCACACGGGTGGGTGAAGGTACGAAGCTCATCGTCACTGGAGACTTGGCACAATCTGACCTTGGTCCTGGGAATGGTCTACAAGACCTCATTTACAAAATGCAGTGCCAGGACCTTGAGTATATTATACATGTAGGAATGGGGGATGAAGATATAGTTCGTCACCCAGCTGTAAAGGAGGTGCTTAAAGTATTAAGTGTACGATAAGTCAGATGAAGAAGGTTATAATAGCTCTACCAGGTAGGGAATATTCAGGGAGTTTCTTATGTAATTGGTCACAATCTCTCGTTGAAATGACTAAGAAAGGGTATCAAATTTCACTTGTAAACGAATATTCGAGTTTTGTTGCATTTTCTAGAATGAAGACATTGGGACTAGATGTACTAAGGGGGGGTACACAGACTCCATTTGGGGGTGAAAAGGAATACGACGTTTGGGTAACAATTGATTCAGATATATTCTTTTCACCTGAACAACTTATTGAACTTATCGAAGACACCGATAAATATCCAGTGATATCCGGGCTTTATAAAATGATAGATTTGAAACATTATGCAGCGGTAAAAGAATGGGATTTAGAATATTTCAAAAAAAATGGATCATTCGAGTTTATTAATGTATCTACTCTTGACAAAAAGGAAAAATATATAGATGTCGCCTATAATGGTATGGGTTTCTTTGCGTGTCGTAAAGGTGTTATAGAAAAACTAACATACCCATACTTTAGTTATCCACTACTGGAGATAGAAACTGAAGATGGAAAGGTATTACGTGACATGTGTAGTGAAGATGTTGCATTTTGTAAAAACCTAAAAGATGCTGGTTATAAAGTTATGGTAAACACCGGTCTTTGTGTAGGGCATGAGAAGAAGCTTGTAATTTAATACTTTGAACGTAATTGTTGATAGATCTAACTCGTTTTGTGATATTTTCAATTTTATTTTCTACATGTTTTTTCTGTGACTCATACTTATTAATTTTAACTTTCATATGTTCGTACCAATTATTGATTACATCAATTTCTTGATCAATTTTCCCAACTTGATCAATTAATTTATATTCAAATGGAAGTTCACGTAATTCTGCACCAAGTTCATCCAATTTAACTTCAAGATCCAAATACTTATCTTTAATCTCTGCGTGTGAAAGATTATTCATATCACCTAACTGTAATAAATAATTATTTCTTTATTACATTACAATATCTTTATAAATTTCCTTTGCTGCATTGATTCTATATTCCAAATCAGTGGAAGGCCATTGAATTAAGAAGTCACCTTTTTGCCATTGACCATCTGTTCCAAGAATATCTTTGTATTCTTTTATATTTTTTAGTCGTGGTAAGTTTATATAGTCGTACGAATTCATGATTCTTTGTGGAAGTACCTTACCAACTCTAGCCCAAAATGTACCACCCGGTGTAACACCCGATTCTTCTAAATGTGTACCAATAAATAGATCCTGAATAAGTTGATTTTCGAACATATACCAATGTCTGTATAGAGGCATACCCGCGATAATTGTATCAAGAAAAGCTTTACCAATGGGTGAATTACGAATAATCATATTACCACAGTTAATACCATTACAATCAGCTGGAATTAGAATATGGATATTATCGGGTGCATGTTCTTTCAGAATATCTTCAATTTTAATATTCATATTGGTAATCATAACGTCACAATCGGTGTTAAAAATCCATTCAGCATCTGGGTACTTTTCCATAGCTTCCTTCATTACGAATATTTTACCCCATCCAGCTGGAATATGTGTTTCTGGAATGGGTGGGAGTTGGGCTACGACAGGTTTACCACCAGCTTTCGCTCCACAATCTTTAGAATAATGAAGTTTGTAACCATGTTTTACACAGTAATTTAATTTATTATTATAAAGCGTCAACTCTGCGAGTGGTTCATATTTCTCATCATGTGCAGATACTACAACAATCATTGAACTTTAAATGTTTCAAGGTTTTAACTACATTAATAAATCATATAAATCCGACTTTGATGGTGCATTAATATTATATACCCCAGTTTCATCCTTCTTCCATCGACTTTTCTGTTTATCCATAGTTTTTATATGCCACAACGCGAGAGATGGAAGTGCTTTAATACCCAACACCTTATCGGAACCTACAAGATTAGTATGAACTTCATCTGTCCAATGAATATGATCACATTTTTTATGAATACGCGTCTGAAAGTCTGGCCAGTTAATAAAACCAACTTCGTTTAAAGTAAAACCAAACTCTTTAGCGTCCTTCTCGGTGATATCCGGATGAATATTAATTCGTGGAATAACTATGATTTCCGATTTAGTTTCTTCAATAACATTTTTAATAATTTTGATGAGTGATTCTTGGGGTAACTCATCCGCGTCGATGTGAAACACATAATCCCCCTTGGCCATGTCTATGTGGAATTGGCAATTTTTATAGAATGTATCAAATGCTCTTTTATACACGGTTATACGATCCTCGAAATGTTTTAAAACGAGATCAACCTTTTCGGTTGTGTTATTAGAATCTACTGTAACATCGATATAGTCTTCATCATCAATAATACGTGTAAGTAAACTTAAAAGTGAGAAAAGTTCTCTAGATTCATTGCATACTTGAATAGTATATGTCAACTTCATATTATACGGTATATACCATACACATCTTTAACTTAAAGAGTTTTATATATAAAAATGTAATGGTAGAGTATCACGATTTGACTATACGCGATGGGTGTCACGCTATATCTCACAAACTTACCGCCGATATGATAAAAAGGCATTGTATATTCGCTGAAAAATCTAATATACCTGTGATGGAGATTGGTCATGGAAATGGTCTAGGAGCTTCGTCTATTTTAATCGGTAAAGCGACGTTAAGTGATATCGAAATGATATCTTTGGCGAAGAGTTATCTAAAAAATACAAAATTATCTGTTCACGTAATACCTGGATTAGCAACTATAGAGAGGGATATAGATCCTGCGATTACTCTAGGAGTTGACATATTTAGAATCGCATCACATTGTACGGAAGCTTCTATGACAAAAACACATATAGAATATTTAGCCTCCAGAGGTAAGACTGTGTACGGTGCTCTTATGATGTGTGCAACATGTCCATTAGCTGTATTAGTAGAAGAAGTGAAAAAGATTAAATCTTATGGTGCATCAGCTGTTATAATAATGGATTCAACAGGTTCGTTTACTCCAGATCAAGTGGAAGAATCTTTTAAAGAATTGTCAAAACTCGATATTAAATTGGGATTTCACGCGCATAACAATCTCGGATTAGCCGTCGCGAATTCTTTAGTCGCTATAAAAAATGGTGCTGAAATCATAGATGTAACTGTTCATGGTTTCGGTGCAGGTGCTGGTAATACACCATTGGAAATTATGACAGTTCTTCACCCATCGAATGATATAAATGTTTTGGAGTCAATTGATGCATTGGGATACAAAGCGCCCGTAACAAAAGTTATTAACATATTAACTGCAAAACACACATTACATTCTGTATTTGAAAAAAAGATATTAGAATCTGCGAAAAAATATAATGTATCTCTTATAAAACTAGTTGAAGAACTAGGCTCACGAAAATTAGTAGCTGGCCAAGAAGATCTTGTTAGAGTGATTGCTAGTCAGATGAGCGAACAATCATAGCTGATTTTTCTGACTTTACGCCCCCCATAATGCGTTCAATTGTTTCCATTGGTAATAAAGGTGACATTTCTTCTATAGGTGGTGCAAAAATTGACCCATCTTTTTGAACCACACCCTTCACCTTTGGCAAGAAATCTTGATCTGAGGGCATAAATAATTCACAAATTGCTGGTCCATCGTGATCCATGAAACGAGGGAAGTGAAAATTAAACTCATCCCACGATTTAATCCTAAAGTTTTCGTAACCAAATGCATTTGCAACTTTCATATAGTCTGGTAAAACAATACCTGTATTTGTATCAACGGCTGTATAGTTTGCATTGAATAACATTTTTTGTGTATGTTTAATCATTAAATACCCATCATTATTGAATATAACAATCTTTACACGCAATCCATGTTGAATGATTGTTTGTAATTCTTGAATATTCATCATCATACCACCATCACAATTAAGACATAAAACTTCTCTACCATTACCAGCAACAGCTGCGCCAAAAGCAGCAGGTAATCCATACCCCATTTCACCTAGACCATATGAAGAAAACATAGTCATATCATCTTTTAATTTTATTGATTGATGTCCAGATAGTAGAGCTGTACCCATGTCAGTTACAATAATTTGATCGGGTTTTAAATATTCAGACATTCGGTCAATCATTTTATATGAGTTTGGAAACACATCATCTCTGTGAGAGTTTTCAACAATCGGAAATTCTTTTCTGATCGCACGACATTCATCTATCCACACCTGACGAGAACTTTGAACGTCGGTAAGTTGTTCTAAAAATGTACCACAGTCTGATTTGATTGGTAAATCAACAAACTCTTTGAACTCTGTGTCATCTATATCAACCATTACTATAGTAGCATTTCTAGCGACTTCCTTGAAATCGTAACCAGTCTGTGGTATAGTCAATCTTGTACCAATTGTAATGAGAAGATCACATTTTTGAAAAATAAAATTGGCAGATCTCTGCCCATAAACACCTGGACTTCCAAAGAATAACGGGTTGTTGTGATCAATTAAATCTATCGCTGACCAAGTTAATAAAAATGGTATATTTAATGATTCAACTCTAGACTTAAAAAGTTCAGTAGAATTTGAAAGTTTTATTCCATGACCAGCTAGTATAACTGGGTATTTTGCATTATTTATAAGAGTAATTACCTTTTCCATATCACTTTCACTTGGTGATATTCTGGTAATGGGTAGTGGTTTCCAAATCTGTGCGGGTACCATTTTAGATTGTACATCAAATGGGATATCTAACCACACAGGACCCTTTCGTCCAGACATAGATATATTGTATGCGTGTTCCAATTCATCGTATATAGACGACGCTTCTACAAGTTTTGCATATTTAGTCGTTTTTGATACCATATGCACAATATCAAAACCTTGGGTTCCAAACATTCTTCGGTGAGAATGAATATCTACATACTCTCTTTTTTCCTGTCCAGAAATTACAATCAATGGTATAGAATCAGCCCATGAACTAACCACACCTGTTATAGCATTGGTTGCCCCACCACCAGCTGTTACAAGGGCGAGAGCTAGTTTTCCAGAAGTTCTATAATAAGCTCCAGCTGCTAGTAAAGCTGCTTGTTCATTATGTGTGTTAAAAATTGTAATACCAGCTTCTGCACATGAATTATAAATATGAGAATTTGCTGACCCAATTATTCCAAATACAGTTGTGATGCCTTTTTGTAATAAAAAAGACACGATAACATCACTAACTTTGATTGATGTCATTATTGTTATGATGTATGTATTTTTTAAGTACTATTTATATGTCTAAAATTGTGTCATATACATTCTTTATAGCAATTTGACCATTTTTTATTTTTGAAACTTTATTTGCAACTTCAATCGCTGCACAATTAATAACATCAAGATTACCTGCATATTTTGAGAGATAGTCACCAGAACCGTGTACTTTTATTGAAACCATTAGTATATCATCGGATATATAAGTTGGACGTATATCTGATTGGTACCCTTTAACATATGATTGCATACGTGTAATAAAATCATCAAAGTCATTAAAATTACCTTTAGCACCTTTAAAAAATACAGTTGTTTGCATGACAGTCGTCGGTGAAGGATTTACATTGATAATAACTTTACAATTAGTAACCCTTGTTAGATTTTGAATTGCACTTTCAGTTGTTTGTATATACTTATCTATATTTATTCTTGTAGCCATACCAGCACTCTCAGATGAGATTTGTGTTACAACTTCAACATAAGAAACAGTAGATTTATCAGTAATATATTTTATTAAAGGTATTGAAACTTGGCCACCACAAGTTATCATATTAACATTTTTTGTATGGTGTAAGCAATCACAATTTACATTTGGTACACACATCATACCAATTTTAGATGGAGTCATATCAATAACCATGATATCTTGTGATAAAAATACAACCGCATTCTTACTCGCTGTATATGCATCTGTGCAATCAAATACAATATCACATGATTTTGGGTTTTCTATAAAATAGTCAATACTATTTGAATAATATGGAACATTTTCAGGTAATTTTTTAGTCGTTTCTCTTCTACCGACAAAAGCAACAACTTCACAGTTTTCATTTTTTAGTAGTTTGTACAATAAATCGGTTCCTATATTTCCGGTACCTATAATTGAAACTCTCATCTTAATTTATGATATTCCGAAATCTTTAATATACGGTTCACCTAAACCAGAAATATCACGAATCTCATATGTCGCCCCAAATACCTCCGCCCATTGGGAAAGTAAGAGTTTTTTGGGATACACTAAATTACATGTCTTCGGCATCAACCATTTAGATAATATATACTCTTTAACAATTTTTCGGACATCTTCTATGTCGATGAAGTCGAAATATCTATCTTGATCGATAACGACATGTCCTTCTCGTTTACATACGGAACTGAAACGCGTTGGTAATTCATCAGGTCCATAACAACCCCATATGCGTAAAGAATATGCATTGGGGATAGTATTGATTCTCTGATCTATTAACCATTTTGAAAGTCCATATGGATCTATCGGTGGATTACCTCTAAGAGCTGCACCACTTGAGAAGTATAATAGTTTACCTTTGAATACCCTAATAACATTTTCGAACATAAGTATATTTTGGTATGTCGTATTCTGACTACTTTGATCTATACTCGCCGCACAGTGTACAACTACATCATAGTCATTATATTTGAAATACTTTTCAACTGCTTCCTGATTCAATAGATCTAACTCCTGATGACTAACACCGACCCAGTCAGTGTCACGAAGAATATTCTTACCTATAAAACCACCTGCACCAAGTACACAAACTTTCATTTTACTTAAAGACTAGATAACTCTTTAAATTATAATGACAAAAAAGGTCTGGTATGCACCCAACAAATTTGAATCATATGGGGAGGAAGAAATTAAAGCTGTCGAAGAATGTCTTCGTGATGGCTGGCTCGCTGGATTTGGTGATCGCACCGTGGAATTTGAAAAGAGAGTCGCCGACTTGTTTGGAAAAGAGTCCGGTCTCTTTGTAAACTCTGGAAGTAGTGCAATTCTCCTCGGTCTATGTGCCCTTGACTTTCCTAAGGGTACTGAAGTTGTGACTCCCGCGTGTGGATTTGCTACAACTGTCGCCCCCTTGGTTCAATTGGGTCTCAAACCCGTATTTTGTGATGTTGGTATCGATTCGTATGTACCAACGGTTGAGCAACTCAAAAAGGTTATTACACCAGAAACTAAGTGTCTCCTACTCCCAAATCTAATTGGTAATATACCAGATTGGAAGGGAATTAGGGATGCATTCCCAGATCTAATCCTCTTTGAAGATTCAGCTGATACGATCATACATACACCTTGTACGGATATTAGCACCACGAGCTTTTATGCTAGTCATGTCATCACCGCTGGTGGTTGTGGCGGTATGGTGATGTTTAACGATAACAAACTTCTCAAGAGAGCTTTAATGTTCCGCGACTGGGGTCGTATTGGTGACAATATTGAGGAACCTAGTGAGCGTTTCAATCACTCAGTAGATGGTATCCCCTATGACTGGAAGTTTCTCTATGGTGTCGCTGGATATCATCTTAAGGCGTGTGAAATGAATGCAGCTTTTGGTCTTGTTCAACTCGATAAACTTGAAGGATTTCTTCATAAGCGACGTGAAAATATAAAAAGATACCTCGAGAACTTGAAGGATTGTTCGTATTATACCCTCCCAGATGACTCACAAATACCCAACTGGCTTGCTATCCCCCTCCAATGTCCAGATCGTCTCGAACTTGTCAATTTTATGGAAGATAACGATGTCCAGACGCGGGTTACATTCGCTGGTAATATTACCCGACACCCAGCATTCCGAGAGTACTTGGGTGAGTTTGAAAACGCTGATCATATCATGAAAGATGGTTTCCTCCTAGGATCTCATCACGGTATGGATATAGATGATGTTGATCGTGTGTGTAATTTACTTAAAACATTTGCGGCTACTAAAGTAAATGCCTAATGCATTAGTTACAGGGGGGTGTGGTTTCATCGCATCTAATTTTATCAATATTATACATAAAAAATATCCAGATATTCTATTTGTAAATATTGATAAACTTGATTATTGTTCGAATATAGAAAATGTAGAACCTAATTCATCTGTTTTATTTAATGGAAATTTATGTAAACCAGAGTTTGTGGAACACGTTGTAAACTTATACAAGTTTGATTATGTGTTTCACTTTGCTGCTCAAAGTCACGTGGATAATTCATTCATCGACCCTCTAAGTTTCACGATGGATAACGCATATGGGACACATGTACTCATTGAGGCATGTAGAAAACACATACCCGATGTAGAGTTTATTCATTTTAGCACAGATGAGGTGTATGGAGAATCTGTGATAGATGAACCTTTCACAGAAGAACGGGGTGTACTGAAACCTACCAATCCATATTCAGCTTCAAAAGCTGCAGCGGAAATGATTGTTCGGTCTTATATAGAGTCGTTCAATATGAACATTAAAGTCATCAGATGTAATAATGTCTATGGTCCGAATCAGTATCCAGAAAAACTCATACCAAAGTTTAAAAAGCTTATAAAAGAGGGTAAAAGATGTACTCTTCATGGAAAGAGGTCATCTGAAATAAAACGTGCTTTCATGCATGTGGATGATGTTGTTAATGCAGTAGAAGTTGTATGGAAGAAAGGATTGAATGGTGAAATATATAACATTGCATCGGATGACGAACTCAGTGTTATGGATGTTACAAAACTTATAATAGAAACCATAACCGGTACAAAGGATTATGATAGATGGATCGAGTATGTAGAAGATCGTCCATTTAATGATAGACGTTATCACATCTGCGCCAAAAAATTAATTTCACTTGGGTGGTCTCAACAAAAAAATAGTGGAGATCTAAAAAACTTTTTATTAAATTAATAGTCTAATATATTAATCATATTTTCGGAATCATCATTGAGTAAATACTTAACGTTTTGTATTTTAACTACCTTTCCGAACAATTCTGTAAACTTCGCCTCAATACTACTCTTCTTTGTAAGAAAAACTTCATAATTCGACAATAATGTAGAATATGTAGTTTTAGTAGAATCACCATACGAGTTTACAAAATCGTTCCAATTTGTGTAATATTCGGTCTTATTTTCCCCAGTTGTGCTATATTGTTCGAGATGAGAAAGTTCATGGCAAATTGGTACACACAATAAACTCTTAGAATTACTAATAAGATATCCCTGCATAGATAAATCGAGCATCTTATCCATGTTCAAGTTGTTGATAAAACCTTCAGCAAAAGTCTTTGAACACCAAAATGCAGAATTACCTATGATATCATCAACGGTGTAAATAGTTCCAGATACAGGAACAATATTTCTTCTTTTCGAAATACACAAACTTATGAAACCATTGGATGCATTGGACTCTGGTATACTTTCGAATATAGTCTTCCAATCCTTGTGAAATAGAATATCATCATCAATGAATAACGCTGTTTCGATGTTCTCGTCCACCATCTGCTTGAAACCCCGAAGTGTCTTAAGAAATGAACTTGTTAAATATGTATTATAGTTTATATTCGAAGTATTCACAACCCATTTGGTGATTAAATCACTACAGTTATCATCTGCGATCCATACCACATTTTCGATTGATACTCTATTATCCGTAGACATATGAGCAATCATATCAATCTTCTTTTGAGGATCAATATTGGCGCACGTCTTGACGAAGATTGTAGAAGGTACGATCATTATATATTTAGTTTATATTATTTTCTGGGATTAATATAAATGTCGACTAACGCAACACCAAATCTTGCCGTTATGATGAACCAGGCGAAAAAATTACAAATGGGTAAGCTCGACCTTGAGGTGTCTTATATGACTGTCCTTGTTCTCATGGTATTTGGTTTCGTGTATATGACGGTCGCCGCTGTTGGTATTGACACTTATTCCAAGTGTGAATCTATGAAGGGTAAGACCGTTCAAGAAAATCTTAACAAGTATCTTGCGGCCACCCTCACTATCGCCCTAACGATTCCATTCACCCTGCTTATTACCAAGCTGTTTAAAAATGAATCCCAGGTTTTCCTGATGATATATGCTTTGATGGGTATTGTAGGTAGCGCGGCGGCTCTCAACTGGTCGGTGAACTGTAAGGATGTCGATGAGAGTGTAAAGGTTTACTCGGGTGTGACTCTATCTTCCTTCATCTGCACTCTTCTCATCTCTACATTTCTTATGACTACTGCTGCTAAATCTTCCACAAAAATTGCCTAATTGATAGTATGAAGCCTATTGTATACAATGTATATATACTTATGATGCTCTTGGCTTACGTGATGCGTAGGGCAGGAACATTTACAATGAATGAAAAAATTAAGATGATCGACTTTATTAGTTACATGGCACTCAACCCCAATAGGATTGCGAACCCAAGTATAGCTCGACCTCTAGATTGAACTGAATACTATTTTCACCCGACATCATCCAATCAAGAGAACACCCTGTATAGTGACGCGTCCGTTGACAGATTCAACGAGACGAGTAGTGTATGGAGTTCCCTTGACTGGAATATTAGTAGGACGCACATTCTCATCACCGTAGAATAATAGGTTCCACTTCTTTAGCACTAATGTTATTCAATATATACAATTGAACTAGAATACCGAGAGTCGTGTACATAACCATAAAATTAATACCATGCAGTCTATATTGATAAATAAACCATAAGCAACTAGCAACGATACTCAATAGTAAAGCATTTTTAGATGTTTCGTCCATTTTTTTAGATCTATTTATATCCAGGTACATCTGAATAAAACCAATACCAACAGCCATACTGGCGATTGTGTTATCAACATTCATTTTTAATATATACTTAGAATAAAATGGATACCATATTACAAAAGTTTGCTGGAAAGATCGACCCGCAAAGCCTCATAGAAACTGTTGAGGAACTCAGGATTGAGTATATCGATGATGGTCTCACTAAGGAGGACGTCCCCCCAATCTTGGGTCGTCTCATGTTGGAATCTCAGAAGTTCAAGAAACTTTCAGGGCCCCATAAAAAGAAGTTGGTCATCTGTGTTCTTAACCACCTCATCGAACAGATTGACGAAGGTGATAAAGATTCAGAGTTTGAAATCGTCCTAAAGGCCCTCGTACCCCCTATGGTTGATAGTTTCGCCACGATGCTCAAACTTAAAAAAAAATGTCTTCCTTGTCTCGCTTAAGGTTTTACCAAGTAAGTAAAATAGAATGCGATTTCCTTCACTTGAGGTTATGGTTCGTTACGGAATCTATACAGTAAAAGAACTAGAACGATTCGCTAAAGGACTTACCCCTAAAAGAAATATTACAACCCTAAGTGAATGTACAAAATGTGATTTTGTATACGACGGACAAATGTGCTTAAATTGTCACCAATGAAATACTGCCAAGTGACGAGCTATATGTCTAAGGGACCGATCGTCATCAGTAATAATCATATGTGTGCAGAGAGACAACTCATAAAGCACCTATATAGAGAGTGTATGAAAAAAGGGTACAAGCCCCACCAGTTTACAGAATGGCTCCATAGGAAACACGGTGAAATGGTGATCGAACGCAAAACCATCAACGGAGATGCAGTGTCACTACCTTGTGTCCTATGTAGGAAAGCTATGGAGAGGCTGGATATATGCTGGGCAGCCCACGATGGTGAACGATGGGTTCATAGTAAAAAATCTGAATATGTACCACCATCTTTACCCACAGCTAAACAGAAAAGGAATCTAGGTTTTGGGTGTAATAATTAGACCCAAAGCTGATTCCAAATTATTATGATTTCTCTTTAGAGGTTTACTCCGTTTCAGTTTTAGTGTATTGCTGTTAGTAGATGATGCATTCTTTATTTCATCCATCTTTTTTATGTTTGAAGTAATGGGTATTATGTTGTTTACAAGTGGTTTAGTGATTATTTCTTGTTGTTCCTCTATATCAATACTTTGATTTTTTCTAAATTCTTCTATGGTAAGATCACCACCAAAAACATTTAATCTAAAACGATTAGGTGCAGGTTTAACTGATATCATTTTATTATATAATCGTTTTCTCATTAAAGAAATATTTCCACAAATGATACCACCCCTGGTTATTCCATATTTGTCAATCGCATGGGTCTTCATACAACTCCATGAACAATAATTACCCGTCGTAGTAAATTGTTTTCTACGGTCGTCATATCTATATGGCATACTTAAAGGTGTAACATTGAAATCGTGACAACACCAATAACACCACATGTACTTAAAAATGATGTGTTCTTTAAGTATTATATTATTTTAGAATCTCACTAAATCACCGTTATTATCATCACCACGCATAGTGAGGAAATTAATAATGAACTCACACCACCATATAAGATATACTCCTTGTTTTTCTTAGCTGTCGCTGCATCTGTCGCTGCATCTCTCGCTGTAGCTTTAGCGCGAGCTGCATCGATGAAACTGGTATCCCGCTCTTCATTCCACCAATCTGGTAATGAGGTTAATTTATCAGAATCATAGTTGCACTTCACTGCGATATTAGTATTTGTGTTCGTACGGATGTCTATATCTTTACCACATATCGGATACGTGGATTCACAATCACTCTTTACATTCGGTGGAATATATCCACTGTCACATGAACGCGGTCTACAATGTCCCTTGGTTTTGAGAATATTATACGACGCAACCTCTTCACCTTCTTCTAGTGCGTCCCTCTCCTCTTTGGTACTAAAAGCTTCCTTATTCTCCTCCAAAACTTTATAATACGTACATCCAGCTGCTCCGGGGTGTGTCCCACACACATTGTTTTTCATATTGTAACATGTACAATGTGAATCACCGGGTTTAGCTTTACAATACTTGGTCCATGTCTCGTCATATTTATTTGACAACATCGCTTGGGAGCATTTGCTATTCACTTTTAAACGATTCACCGCGTCTGAACCTATTAGGATACCATTACTCATATTTGTATCAGGACCCTCCTCATTTAGGCACCACCGAGATCTCATTGTATTATTTGCATCCCTAGACGTACCACACGTCTGACCATCACCAATTTGACTATCGTAATTCTCTAGGGATTGACAAAACTCATCAGCTAATGTGTCATAACCAAATGTCGTTTCACACCCAATACTTTTGATGTATTGAAGACCATAACTCGTAATTGGCATGGTAGTACGATTTGTGAGGTAATCATTGCCATACTCCTCTTTGAGTTGCTTGTCAGCCTCTTCACATTGATCAATATTAACAGTGGGATAAGATCCATCTGATGAAAAATCACAATCTACTACACCAAAACTACACGCGGCTACCGCGCCACCAAATAGTAAAGCCATGGTATTCTATTACTCATAAATATTTTATCTCCTGAACCTCATTCGTACACCATTGTTATTACCACCCGAACTCATCATTAATAACAACCCTATGATACACATACAACACAAACTCAAGGATGCAAATGAAGCACCAACACCTACCGTTTTATTTTCTTCTCCAAAAAGGACATCAAAATTGGTAGATCCTGGTGGAGTAGCTCCACCTCCACCTCCACCTCCACTATCCTTTACACTTCCAGCTCCATCCCCAATTGGATAACCATCCTCATTATATTCTTGACCGGCTATAACACATTTTGAGTTAATCGTAGATGCTGTTAAATTATCAGCTGTAATTCTAGGTCCACATATACTTATAGGTGATGCACATTTATTGGTTTCATCAATAGGTAAATATTTAGACTGACCCGCTGATTCTGTACATGCACCGTAACACCCTTCGCGACCAATCCATTCACTTTTAAAACCTTCAGGTGTTGCGTTAACAAGTGGGTCAAATGCTAAAGCCTTATCTGCACACCCCGCGGCATTTGGGTTAGTATCACATACACCCTCTTTCACATTATAACATGTACACCATTGATCCGCTTTACCTGTATCCGTTTGGCAATACGCACTTGCGAGTTCGGCGTATACACTATCACCTAAATTCTGTCTTTGACACCATGACGCTTTTATATTGGCACCTTGACTACAATAGGTTTTAGCTAGAGCCTGACCCGCATTTATTTCAGAACATGAACCCCCAGGTCCACCTGGATTTTTGGTGAAGTTGTTTACATTTTGACAAAATTGGATTCTCTGAGTCGCTAGCCATGAGGGTAAATTATTTGGAGGTTTACATTCGGGTGTCGTATTAAAATTTCGCAATGAATCTGCATTCAAGTTGGCTCTTTCAAATGAAGTACATGTGGGTCTACCATCTGCTGGTGGTCCTTGATCACCTGCTGGTATGCGAAAGGCTTCTTCATACACGGTGTCGTTACCTTGTACCAAATCAACAACTACCCCAATCGGGGTGGCGCGAGCAACGTCGGTGACGGTGTCTTCAACTGCATGAGAGTGCCAAAGAGGTGTTCCGAAGACGGATCTTCTCGAGTGATACTCCTTCTTAGGAAATAGCCATTCCATTCTATTCTATTAATATCTACTGATATTTTATTAAATGTATGGTGAACTTTAATAAAATTGGTTGATTTACTTTTCATATTTTTTTACAGGGACTTGACAAGTGACAAAAGTTCAACATTCTTACCTTGACTCGCGAGTTCCAAAATCTTCTCGAGTTTGTTATTGTCATCAGTCAATTCCTTGGCCATACTATGGACAATGAATGGGTTAGGTTCATCACGACTCTCAACATAGAGGACAATGTCAGAAGAAACTATGGGGTCACCCACTAAGTTTTCCACTTTCCTGGACTTCTTCACCAACCAACCCACGATCACAATAATGGCTACGACCAGTATGACTTGATTGAGTTTCATCTTTTTGAAGTTGAGTTTCATTATATATATTACTGACATTAATTTCTCAGTATAATTTAATAAATTATGGGAGGGGGTGGCTCACAAACGATTGACCAGACGTTTGATATGTCTACCATAAATCAGAGTATTTATGAACAAACCACACTCAATAAAAATACATCCGTAGCGTCTCAAGCTAACATCAATACGATGTCTCTCGTTTTGGATGGATCTTTTGGATGCGAGATTAACGTCATCCAGAATATTGATGCTACCGCGAGTTCAAGTTCTACACTCACCAATCAACAAACAACTGCGATTAAGAATGCTATCACTACTGAAATGACGGCTGACGCGAAGGCACAGGTTGATAAAGTCACAGAGGCGGGTAACTTTCAGTTTGGTGACAAACAAAACGTGAGTCAAGAGATTACGTTGGCGATTCAAAACATTATTTCGAATAGCATCGTCACTGAAAACATCAACAATGCCATAGCGGAACAAGTGAGTATCAACGATGGTGTGTACACTGTTCGGAATGTAGATTGCACCCAAGGTGGTTCAATTAACTATACACAAGATATTACAGCCCAAGTTGTTGCGACGTTGGTGACTAAAAATCTCACAGATGCCATCGCGTCCAGTGATATCCTAAATCAACTCCAAGCCGCCGCGGATGCAGCTGCAAAGACGGAGAACAAGGGTCTTGCTGATATTATTACCTCGTTCTTTGAGGGTCTCACGGGTCCTATGAAATATGCCATGATCGCCTCAGTTGTATGCTGTTGTTTACTCATTGTACTCCTCATTGTCATGGGTATGTCACCAGCTGGTCAAAATGCTACCAGGAACTTGAGTAAGGCCGGAGCCGGGCGTATAAGTCGTCGTTTCTAAAAACCATCTATAATAAATAGTTCAATACTTATACATATATTCCAAATATGTATACGTAGTTAAAGGTATATTTAAAGATTTATATAATGATTTTAAGTATCGATGTTGGCACAAAAAATTTAGCATTATGTCTTCTCGATGAAGATTCGGGGAATCTCGTCCGTGAGTGGGATGTAGATGGTATACCCCCCCAACACACAGATGGTGTATACGTATCACTCCGAAAACACTTAGACGAAAGACCTTGGGTACTCACGGCAAAGACTATACTTATAGAGAAACAACCGGATCGAAATAAAAAGATGATTTCTGTTATGCATTTCCTACACGCTTATTTTATTATTAAATGCCCAGATGTTGAAACAATCCTTTATGATGCTCGTCATAAGATTCCGGATGTTGTAGGACCTGGGAAGGCACAATATAATAAGCGAAAGAAAGTTGCCATCGAAAGATGTGAAGCCTTTATCCGTAGTGGACAAACAAATGCACATTGGATAGACACATTTGTGAAATCTAAGAAGAAGGATGACCTCGCAGACACTGTTATGCAAGCACTCTCATTCGTGAACAGGAAGGAGATTATACCAGCTTCCCAAAAGAAAAAATCTATAAAGTTGGTGGCACGTAGACCTAATGAGAATCAGAAAATGACAAAGTATTCAAAATCAAACTTGGCATGGATTTATCTAAACAAAGTTGAATGTGAAGTTCTTGAAAATAATAAGAGGTTTATGAAAGACCTCAAGAGGTACTACAGAGACTTAAGTGAGTTGATTAAAGATATAAATGCATAATTATTCATAATGAGTCTCACTATTCGAATGTGCGCCGTCAACAAGCCCAACCTAGACAAGGTCATCAAGAGTAACAAACGTCTTAAGACTGCATTTCATTCGCAAAAGAGTAAAAGAATGAACCACCGTATAGCCCTCGATGAACTCGACTCATTTTTGGAACTTGTAGATGACGCTATGGATGCCATGAACGATGTTGAAGTTGTTAGCAAAAATGCACAAGACAAATTATTTAAGTTGTACGATTTTTGTGGAGAGGTCCCGATGGATGATGAATGTAAATATTAAAGAATAGAACGGATAGATATTCATAATGAAGAAAGTATTAGATCATGGATTTGTAGAACTCGTTGACCACATGCCTCAACAAAACCTGGATAAGGCTATTGTTGATGGTGCTCGTGTGAGTTATCAGACGGGTACTACAACCACTAGAGGAGATAGGGGTCTGATTCGGTATCTTGTTCGAAACTGGCACACTTCACCCCTCGAACTCGTT
>Ga0115003_10001922_pt1 | contig 17668 bp, 19 predicted proteins | sample ArcticOcean_MG_C_7_FD_88736 | JGI IMG/M metagenome (GOLD analysis project Ga0115003, IMG submission 88736) | Marine microbial communities from western Arctic Ocean - ArcticOcean_MG_CB11_88 | ecosystem: Environmental > Aquatic > Marine > Oceanic | place: Arctic Ocean: Canada Basin | collected... | reverse complement strand
CTTTAACCATTTGCCCATCTCTTGATAGACAGCCTCACGATACCGAATGTCGGTTAGGTAAACGACAATGCGGCACACGGCCTCCATTGTTGTGCCGGCCTCTTGCAATAGTAAGGCAATATTTTGCATAGTTTTTTTAGTTTGCTTGGCGGCATCCCCTTCATGAAGGCTGATGCGGCTATCAAGATCCTGTGCCACTTGCCCGCGAAGAAACACTGTCGTGCCGCGCGCAACGACGCCCTGCGACAAGTCATTATCGAGCTTTTGTTCTGGGTAGGTTTCCTTAGTGTTAAAAGGCCGAATGCGTTTATGCAGGGTCATCTACCATACCTTTTTTATAAGATATCAAATCGTGGCACATGTCACAGGTTTTTGTCACTCTTTTTTGTGACCTTAAGTTATTTTTTCCTATTTAAGATGTCCACTGGGCGAACAGCTGCGCCGGTGCGCACAGATTCTAAAGCGGCTTCGGCCAGAGCAATAGACATCAAACCATCATGTCCACTGGTGCGCGGTTGGGCGCGGTTGGCCACGCAATCTACAAAATGTTTAATCTCTGCATCATAGGCTACAATGTAGCGGGTCATAAAAAAATCAAGTAGCGGTGGGCGGGTGTAGCCATGTCCATTGGCGACGGTGATCCGCGATTGATGGTGATTGTCTGCGGCCACTGACCCTGCCGAGCCGTGCACTTCAATACGTTGGTCGTAGCCAAATGTGGCGCGGCGTGAATTGGTGATGGTGCACTGCCTCCCGCTGGCAGTACGTAAAATAGCATTGGCGCTGTCAAAATCACCACGATTACCAATTTCAGGATCTGTGAGGACAGAGGCGGCAGCTTGTACAGTTTCTACTTCCTCGCCCAGCATCCAGCGCGCAACATCAAAGTCATGGATCATCATATCGCGAAAAATTCCGCCGGAACGTTCAATGTAATCATAGGGTGGCGCGCCAGGGTCGCGGCTGATCAGGGAAACCATTTCCACGTCACCAATTTGTCCCGCATCGATGGCAGCACGCAGGGCTTGGAAGTCAGGATCATAGCGGCGCTGAAATCCAACCATCAAGGTAGTATTAGTTTCATTGACTACAGAAAGGCAAGCTTGCACACGCTCAAGGTCAAGATCCACAGGTTTTTCACAAAAGATGGCTTTGCCGGCACGGGCGAATTGTTCGATCAGATCCGCGTGGGTGTCGGTTGGGGTGCAGATGATCACCGCGTCGATATCGTCAGAAACTAAAATTTGCTCGATGGTACGAATATCGCAGCCATAAGTGTTGCGCACAGCTCCGGCTGCCGCACTTATAGGATCGGCGATAGCCACCAGTTGCGCGGTTGGTACGGAAGACACTGCACGCGCGTGGACTTGCCCAATGCGCCCTGCGCCTAAAAGGCCAATTCTTATCATTTTTATTCCTTCAGTTTAGAGCGCGGCGCATGCCTTGCGGTGTCTGGGTGGTGTGATAAGCAGTTGCGCTGGCGTTTCAAGCAAAGACTGAGAGTTTTAAGAAAATATTGAAAAAAAATTTGACGAAATCAAATCTTAAAACGGCTCTGCCTTGTAGGGCAGGTCATTGCTGGTTACCTAGGTCTGAGAAGAGGAATGACCCATGACCCGATCTTTGACAGACCTTGGCCAGCAGTTGCTGGATGCCGCCAAACGCGCTGGTGCTGACGGTTGTGACGCAATGGCGGTAGATGGCATTTCCCATTCAATAGAAGTGCGGGCGAGAAAGCTTGAGCAAGCAGAGCGCTCTGAAGGGGTGGATATTGGTCTGCGGGTTTTTGTCGGCGCGCGGCAGGCCTGTGTTTCGGCGTCAGATACCAGCACCGATACGATCCAAGAGATGGCGGAGCGTGCCGTTCAAATGGCGCGTCACGCACCGGATGATGCCTATATTCGCCAAGCCACGGCAGTGGAGCTGACGTCTGATTGGGATGTGAACGCTTTGCAACTTGCCGACCCTGCGGTGGAACCTTCCGCGGCGGAATTACAGCAAACGGCCCTTGAGGCTGAAGCAAATGCGCTTGACGTGGCTGGGGTCACTCAGTGCCAATCTGCGGGTGCGGGTTTCGGATCGCGCCGCATCCACCTGTGCATGTCGAATGGCTTTAGCGGGGGCTATGCGCGGACGGATCACGGATTTTCCTGCGTCGCGATCTCTGGATCAGGCACTTATATGGAGCGCGATTATGATGGCGATTCACGGATTTTTCGTTCTGATTTGCGCGGTGCGGCCGAAGTTGGGCAGTCAGCGGGCGCCCGGGCAGTAGCCCGCCAAGGCGCGCGCAAGCCGCCCACAGGTGTGTTTCCAGTTTTATATGATGAACGAATTTCAAGTGGGCTTATTGGGCATTTGTTGTCTGCGACTAATGGCTCAGCCGTTACCCGTGGTGCGACATGGTTGCACGACGCAATGCTGGGTTCAGTTTTGCCGCAAGGTATATCATTGATTGAAAACCCACTCAGGACCCGTACTGGTGGTTCGCGGCCATTTGACGGAGAGGGACTGCCGGTCGCTTTGCGTAATATTGTCGAGGATGGAGTGTTACAGCAATGGACGTTGGATTTAGCAACGGCGGCCCAGCTAGGCCTGCCCAGCACAGGTTCAGCCATGCGCGGCCCGTCAGGCCCACCATCCCCCGGTGTTGGTAATGTTGAATTGACAGCTGGAACCCAGAGCCGAAAAGATTTGATTCGTGATATGGGCACTGGGCTTTTGCTAACCTCTTTGATTGGCTCGTCCATCAATGCCACAACTGGAGATTATTCGCGTGGGGCCTCAGGCTACTGGGTGGAAAATGGTGAGATCACCTACCCAGTGAATGAATGCACAATAGCAGGAAATTTGCGCGATATGCTGATGCGTATCGTGCCAGCCAATGACGGCCGACAGCACCTGTCACGGGTTGTGCCGTCGCTATTGATACCGGGCATGGCGATTGCTGGTGAATGATCTCAAGCTTTTAACTGAAGCTGCACGTGAGGCTGGTGATATTGCCAAGCTTTACTTCCAAAAAAGCCCAAAGGTTTGGGATAAGGGAGGCACTGCAGGCCCTGTCACGGAAGCTGATTTGGAAGTAAACCGCATGTTGTCTTGTGATCTGCGTACGGCCAGGCCAGGCTACGGCTGGCTGTCTGAAGAGACAGAGGACTCCGCTGATCGACTTTCGCACGAGCATGTGTTCATTGTTGATCCCATTGACGGTACAAGAGCGTTTATTGAGGGAACACCACACTGGGCGCATTCCCTAGCGATTGCAAGATCTGGACATATTCAAAGTGCGGCCGTCTATATGCCGATGATCGATTTGATGTTCACTGCTACCATTGGTGGGGGCGCTTATCTGAATGGCTTACCGATCACTGTCTCAGCGCGCATTGAAACGCAGGGTGCGAATATACTTTCGTCTAATGTTAATTTTCGAGAAGAGTTTTGGCCCGGTGGCTTCCCTGACCTGAAGCGCAGTTTTCGTTCATCGTTAGCCTACCGGCTTTGTCTTGTCGCCAATGGTGAGTTTGATGGCATGCTTACCCTGCGACCAACTTGGGAGTGGGATGTGGCGGCGGGATGTTTGATTGTGAGTGAGGCTGGTGGATTAGCTACCGATCAAGCTGGGGCAGCACCAGTATTTAATTCACCGGTTGGGCAATTAAATGGAATTGTAGCTAGCAACAGTAAGATCCATTTTGGTCTTATGGCAGGCTTGACGTAAGCTCCGGTTCAGATACCCCTTAATTAAAAAATACATAATGAAAACTTACGTATGATACTTGGTGTCTTTGGGTAAGGTGGTTCTGGAATGGAAAAAGTAACGCGTGCAGATGGACCAATTATCTGGGCCCACGCATCTACACCGGCTGCGCTTGATGCGATGTTAGAGGTACTCTTGCGGGCTCAAATGATTGAACCGTCCTTGTCATATGTGCTTTCAGCTCTGGCATCCAAACATATTTTTGATAGTGGAGTCGCCCGTTTGCAGGAGGCGAACCTTCAATCGGGGCAGGACTTCTTAAGTAAAATGTCGCCAGATTTATGCTTATGGGCGGATGATAGTATCAGCACACCACTTTTTGGATTGATCCAAAAGTTTTCTATTCAAATTATACTTGTTAATGCCAAGACTCGGAAGTTGCGGGGTCGAACTTGGCTATGGCGTAAGACTGTTGCCCGGCAGGCCCTTCGGCCAGTGTCCTATGCATTTGTCGAAACAGTCGAAACTAGCGGGCATTTGCGAAATCTCGGTTTTCCGGCACGTAATATAGAAGTGCTTGGACCATTGTTGGGGGGTGTAGTGGCGCCGGGCTGTGATGAGGCAGAGCGTGACCATTTTGGAGAACTTTTGACTGGGCGGCCAGTTTGGTTTGCGTATCAAGTACCACCGCAAGAAATAAGCATGGTCCTAAAGGCCTTTTTGCAAGCGCAACGTAAAGCGCATCGGATGCTCTTGATCTTCGATCTAGCCGAACCTTCAAGCGAAGTGGAATTTTTAAAACTTTGTGAAGAGCTTGATTTGATAACTCATGCGCGGGCGATTGAAGGGGAGCCTAATTCGCGCACTCAGATTTTTCTGACTGATGATGACAGCGATACGGGGCTTTGGTACCGTCTTGCTTCTGTATCTTACATGGGGGGTAGCCTCTCTGGGGGCAATACTCCCAACCCCATGGTTCCCGCTGCGCTAGGCAGTGCCGTTGTACATGGCCCAGACATCATCAATTTTCACCATGCCTATGCGCGCTTGCGTGAGGCAGGTGCCACAGTGCCCTTGCATGAAGTGAGCGATTTGAGCCAAAGGGTGGCGGTGTTGATGGAGCCTGATCAGTGTGCTGATATGGCGGCAAAAGGATGGCACGTTGTGTCTGAAGGAGCGATGGTGACGGACCGGCTAGTTGAGTTGACCCTGCAAAAAACAGGATTTGGAGATTTGGACAAATGATGCGCGCCCCAAAATTCTGGTATCAACCGCGCGGCGTTATGGCCTTTGGCCTTTGGCCCCTAGGCTGGGTCTATGGTGCGGCCACTGCTTGGCGCTTACGCAGAGCTAACCATGTCGCTCGCGCTATCTGTCCAGTGGTTTGTATTGGAAATATTAATGCTGGTGGTGCTGGCAAAACCCCTACTACCATTGCTATGGCTGAGCATTTGCAAAGACGAGGTCGGCGAGTTGTGGTTTTGTCGCGCGGTTATGGGGGCAGCGTGAAAACCCCAACTCTAGTTAACCCGCGGAAACATACGGCAAGGCATGTGGGTGATGAGCCTTTGTTGATATCAGCCTTCTGTCCAGTGGTGGTATCTGCGGATCGTGCCTTGGGCGTGGAGCTGGCTTTGGTCAGTAATCCTGATGTGATTTTGATGGATGACGGTTTTCAAAGTCCTGCGGTCTACAAGGATTTTTCTATCGTTGTAGTGGATGCTGCCTTTGGGTTTGGTAATGGGCTTTGCATTCCTGCAGGGCCTCTGCGTGAGCCCTTTCCCACAGGGTTAATGCGAGCTGATTTGTGTATCGTCATCGGCTCAGAAGTGGAGCAAAAACGCTTTAAGGCCGGTCTGCCTTCCCCGCTGACAGTACCTCATATTGAGGCTGAGGTTAAGCCATTGCACACAGGTATGCTGTGGGAAGGGGTGGCTGTATTCGCTTTTGCGGGCATTGCGCACCCAGAAAAATTCTTTGCAACTCTGCGTGGGTTGGGCGCAAATATTTTGGGGTATGAAGTGCTTTCAGATCATGAGCCACTTTCACCTACCTTAATGAAGCGACTAGCCTCCAAGGCGAAGTCTCTAAATGCGCAGCTGGTTTGTACTGAAAAAGATACAGCGCGATTGCCCGCTGAGTATCGCTTGGATGTTTTGGCCCTGCCGGTTCGGCTTGAGATTAAAGATTGGACCAAGATCGACACAAAATTGACCGATCTTGGTTTGTCCTAGCTTATTGTTCGTCTAAGATCTTTTTGAACTCTTCATAGGACATATTTGCATATTTTGTTCCGTTGATCACGAACGATGGGGTCGAATCGATACCATCCATAGCCCGGTTTTCTTCGTACCATGCGACCAGATTTTGGGCTTTTTGCCCATCAGAGAAACAAGCCTGCACGGCATCTTGCGAAAGCCCTGCAGTTATCCCAATCCGCCGCAAATTGTCTGCAATCTCGGATGGGGTACCTTTGGTCCATTCGCTTTGCTTGGTGTATAGCAAATCTGAAATGGCAAAGAATTTTTCCTGCCTGCCACAGCGCGCAATAATAGATCCCCAAAGGCCGTAACGGTCAAAATAGATCTCACGATAGATTAAACGTACTTTGCCTTTGTCAATGTAATCAGCTTTGAGGTTTTTAAAGGCACCTTGGTGAAACGATCGGCAGTGTGAGCAGGTGTAGCTAGCATATTCAATTATGGTGACTGGAGCATCTTCAGCGCCCAAGACCATGTCAACAATGGTTGAGGTGTCGGCTTTGCCCGCGGTTGTCGCATTCGCCGCCCCAAAGCTTGGGCCTACTAGGCTATTCTGTTGTGGGGCTATCACAAAGTATGCGCCTAGGCCCAAAGCCGCAGCAAAAACCAAACCTAGTAAATATTTATTTTTATTGTTCATTTTATGATCTCTTTTCATGGTTCATAATATTTTCACCAAACGCGGCGAGTGCAGCTCTCAGGCCATCATCTTTTATATCACATGCAATTGCAGATGCCTTTGCAGCTGTTTTGGGGCAAGGTGGTGGGACTGTGCGTTTGGGCGCTACGTTGAATCGCGCCTTGCCGTCAGAAAACCCAACAGGTGCTGTCTGAGTGATACGGATCCTAGAAATTGCATTGTACCCGTAGCAAGCGTTCACTTTTTCGCGCAGTTGAGGCAGTTGCATTTCAAGCATCTGCGCCTGTGCGCCGGTGGTTAGTATAACCAATGTAGCGCCAAATCCCTTTTGAGCATAGCTTATTTTGACAGGCGTACAAATTTGTGCAGCCTGTACGCCTACAATTTCATCCCAGTGGGTAAGCAGTCGGGTTATGGCAAACCCGCGTGATTCGCCTGCAGTCCGAAGCTTTTGCTCAACCAAAAGTGAGGTGCGCCTAAACCCAGCGCGACGCTTTTCGTATGACCTTAAAATTTTTTGCATCGATTTTTCTAGCTCTTCCTGATTTACCCTATTTTACCCTAAGCACGGCTTAACGCCACCTCTTTTACAAAAGGTACCTTAACTATTGCTCGATCACCCGAACTCTAAGACACTTTTGACCTGGTATGATGATAATGCACGGGTCTTGCCCTGGCGTGTCGCACCTGCGGACCGGAAATTAGGCCAAATGCCTGACCCTTATCGCATTTGGCTTTCCGAAATTATGTTGCAACAGACAACAGTTGCGGCCGTCAAAGCCTATTTTGTGAAATTTACCACGCTTTGGCCAAATGTTTTTGATCTGGCTGCAGCTGATGATGCGGAGGTCATGGCGGCATGGGCGGGTCTTGGTTATTATGCCAGGGCACGTAATTTGTTAAAATGTGCACGGGCCATAGTGGTGGAATTTGAGGGCCAGTTCCCTTCTGATCGTGACCAACTGCAAGGTCTGCCTGGGATTGGACCCTATACCAGTGCGGCCTTAGCATCGATTGCCTTTGATCAGCCTGAGACGGTGGTTGATGGCAATGTTGAGCGGGTTATGGCGCGGTTGTTTGACGTGCATCTGCCATTACCAAAGGCAAAAGTGCCGCTGACAAAATTGGCTGAGGAGTTGACACCACGCAAGCGCGCGGGCGATTATGCGCAGGCGGTCATGGACCTTGGTGCCACGATTTGCACGTCTAAGTCACCCAGCTGTAAAATCTGCCCATGGCGCTGCTGTTGTTTGGCCATGTCGCGTGGAACCGCGCGGGAGCTGCCTAAAAAATCACCCAAAGCTAAGAAGCCAACACGCCAAGGAATAGCTTATGTGGCCCGCCGTACCGATGGGGCTGTTTTGTTAGAGCAACGCCCTGATCGTGGGTTATTGGGTGGAATGTTGGGATGGCCGGTCAGTGACTGGACTAAAGATCCGCCAGAGTTCATGCCGCCTTTTCAGGCTGATTGGGTAGAAGCACCCGAGGAAGTTTGTCACACCTTTACGCACTTTCATTTGCGACTGCGGGTGATGGTGGCATCTGTGCTGCCAGAACGCAGTAACCGCCACTTCATCGAAAAATCTGATTTTCGTCCACTGGACTTGCCGACAGTGATGCGTAAGGTTTGGAGCATTGCTGTTGGGTTGAAATAGCTCGAATTAGCACAGTTTTTGTAGGGAATTATATTAAGCGAAAATTAATTACTAAATAACCTGCTTAAGAGCTATTTGACCGCCCCTGCAGATTAGCAATTGGTGCGTACCTTTTAAGCAATAAACATCATAACCCGCTAAATAAAAAAATCCCCACCACAAAGGGCGGGGCATAAGTTGGCGCTTTACAAGTAGTTGCAAGCACGGGCATTAACTGAGTTTTTTAAAGGACTAGTTTGGGCGCTGTCGCATTTCTGAGCGGATTTGCTGCCGCAGCAGATCAATTGAAACAACCTTACCGTCACGGCGAAAATTCCAATAGGACCAGCCATTACAGGAAGGTGCATTTTCTAAAACAGCACCCACCTGATGAATTGACCCTGCGGCCTCACCGCTAATCAATGTTCCATCGGCGCGTACTTTTGCGGTTTTGCCGCGTGGGCTAGTCAGGACTTCGCCAGGCCGCAACATGCCGCGTTCGACAAGCTGGCCAAAAGGTACCCGAGGCTCCGCGCGTTTGGAAATAGTCACGGCCAAAGCTTCGCTGTCATATTTCCGGATGTCATCAATTCGGTTTTGAGCAACTTTGCGGTAACTTTCTTCTCGCTCAATCCCGATGAAGTCACGGCCTAGCATTTTGGCAACCGCACCAGTGGTCCCTGTGCCAAAGAATGGATCTAGAACAACATCGCCTGGATTGGTGGCCCCCAGCAGAACTCGGTGCAATAAACTTTCAGGTTTTTGCGTTGGGTGTGCTTTGACGCCGTTTTCATCTTTCAGGCGTTCATGCCCTGTGCAGATTGGAAGCACCCAATCGCTGCGCATCTGGATACCCTCGTTCAAAGCCTTCAATGCTTCATAATTGAAGGTATATTTTGCACCCTCGGCCTTTGATGCCCAGATCATGGTTTCGTGCGCATTGGTAAATCTTTTGCCGCGGAAGTTAGGCATTGGATTGGATTTGCGCCAAACTACGTCATTCAAGATCCAATAGCCTGCATCTTGAAGCGCTGTTCCCACGCGAAAAATGTTGTGATAACTTCCAATCACCCAGATTGCGCCATGTGGCTTAAGAATTTTACGTGCAGCCTTCAGCCAATCGCGGGTGAACTTGTCATAAACTGCGAAGCTATCGAATTGATCCCAATGATCATCTACCGCATCCACTTTTGAGTTATCTGGTCGATGAAGATCTGCCTTCAACTGTAAGTTGTATGGTGGATCTGCAAAAATGAGATCCACGCTACACTCTGGAAGACTGTTCATGACTTCAATGCAATCGCCATCGATAATGGCATTGAGCGGCAGTGAGTCGGCTGCCGTTAGTTTCGGTTCTGTATTCATTTTTTTGCCTCTGCCTGTGGTGCATTTGCTGCACTCGTTGGTTGGCTAAAGATGAATCATGAATAATTCGCCGTCAATTTCTTTTTCTAATCAGCAACTTAGTTTTTTTGCTTGATACAAGATATTGTGTACAGGCCTGAAGGTGCGTCTATGGTGAGGGGTAACCCCCAAATCTTGGAGTGCCTTTAGGTGTTGAGCAGTTGGATATCCGGCATTTTTCTCCCAGCCATATCCTGGAAACTGTTGCCCTAAATCACACATTAGCAAATCACGCCTGGTTTTTGCCACAATTGAAGCCGCGGCAATCGACATGGAACGGGCGTCTCCTTTGACTAGTGCGGTGGCTGAAATATATAAATCACGTGGGATTAAATTGCCATCCACAAGCACATGGTCTGGCCGCCGTTGCAGCCCATTTATGGCACGGACCATGGCCAAATGCGAAGCTTGGAGGATGTTGATCTGTTCAATCTCGCGCTCAGACGCGCTGGCTATGGAAACATCCGCATGTTTTAAAATATCCTCTAAAACTAAATTTCGATTTTTAGCTGATAGTTTTTTGCTGTCATTTAGCCCAGCTGGAATGTGCTTGGGGTCCAATATAACCGCTGCTGCAAATACGGGTCCCGCCAGTGGGCCACGGCCTACCTCATCTATGCCTGCAATACATTGAAAGCCCTGCGCATGGAGTTCCTGCTCAAAATCAAATGTCGGTAAATCGGCCATAACTTTGTGATACCGTTAATGTCTGAGATAAAAAAGGGGCAACCAGGCTCATGTTTAGAGTTTGTTTTTCTATGGCTTTGGCGGTGCGCCTTGACGCCTGTGATGTCTCAAAGTTGTTACCGCTGAAAATGATAGCCATGGCGTTTGAGGCAGCGGGTCTTGTAGCCGCGGATAATGTGCCCGTTTCGTTTTTGAAATTTGCGCTGACATTGTTCAGGCAGGCGACCCACCCTGTGATAATTGCGATTCAAGCATCGGTTGGGCACGATCCTTATTCTGCGAACCTGAGTTTCGATCGCGCGATTGCACTCCGCGGGCAGGACTTTTTGATGCTGGCCTTTTGTGGGAAAGCTCTCGGGCGCCGGAGACTTGGGCTTTGAAGGTGTGGCGTGTTGCGCCCCTGAAGCCTTTGTACTTAGTGCATCGCTGATGACCAGAAATGCTAAACCCCCAAAGAGGAATTTACCCAATGCCGCATTATCACGTGCTGTGGCTGGAGAGCTGCCAATGCCCGCAAGGGCAATGGCACTCATGATGGTGAGCCCCAATATTTTCTTATGCATGTTGTATCCTTTATGGCCGTTGTGGAAGTTGATGATCTAACTTCGTTTGGCTTTGTGGTGACAAGCAATGACTGCCAAATGTTATTTGATTGCGTGTTAGTGTTATTGAATTACATTGGGCTTGGTGTCAGGGTTTGGGCATGAAATACATGATATTGATATATGCCGTCTTTATATCTTCCGTTGCAGATGCCGCCTGCTACGCAAGCTACAAAGCAAAGCGTGGTGACCCGCTAAAATTGCATTATGGAGTGATGCAGTTACTGGATCATCAGTGCACCACTAAGGCCGCTACGGAAGTTTCGGCGCTTCGGCTTTTGCCACACGGTTGGATTTTGCTGAATTTGTTGACAGTGTCGCTTAATATTCCAACGCCAACACAGAAAGAAAATGCTGGTGAAAATTTCCTCCGCTACTGAATCCCGAAAAGCTACACGCTGGGTCATCGCCGCAGGGTTGTCTGGGATCATTGGATTGCTCGCATTGACTGGTGCCTGGCTTTTGTGGACCTTGCCAGACGCTAATGCGTTCAATACGCGAGTTGAGCAAATCTTTGTGGAGAATGATTCGTTCACCAGCAAAGGTGAGATCAAACTTCTAGAAATTTTAGCACAATCTGGGACATCGTTTTCGGACGCTTTGGCAAGCTACCGCATGGTCATTTTTGTGTTGATGCTTATGGCAGCAGCCTTATTGCTTGCCGCTCTAGCATTTCTCAGCCTTTTATTGCTGCTGAATCGACGCATGGTGAGTATTGAGGCCTCGGGCATCCAGGTCTCTTCCCTGTTAATCAGTCGATCGGAAAACTTGGTAATTTTGAACAATATGGAATTCCAACTCACACAAGCTGCCATTGAAACCTTATCGGTTTTGGCGGAGGCCCGTATGGATGGTGACATGTTGAGTGGTGTGGAATTGGAGGCCGTGATTGCTGGCAAACCGGCGGCTGACTGTGATGAATCAGCAGGCGCTACGCGGGTCAAACGGTTGCGTGATAGTTTGGGTAATCAAATGGTAAGTGCGCTTTTGATTAAAAATGTGGCTCGGCGTGGCTATGTATTGGCAATTGATAAAGATGTCATAGAAATGATTTAGCCGAAAGCGGGTTGGTTGTGGCTCTGCATGCTATATAGATGGTTGAGATCAGATCTTAACGGAGTATCTTAATGAGTTTTAGCCTTGCCACTTGGAACATCAACTCAGTTAGGCTGCGCGAACCAATTGTGTTGCAATTGCTGCAGGATGAAGCCCCAGATGTTTTGTGCCTACAAGAATGCAAAAGCCCGGTTGAACTTATCCCAACCGAAGGTTTTGCGGAGCTGGGTTATACGCATATGGTGGCGCGGGGACAAAAGGGCTATAATGGTGTCGCAATCTTGTCGAAGCTGCCTTTGCAGGATGCGGGGGGGCTTGATCTTGCTAATCTTGGCCATGCCCGACATGTGGCAGCAACCCTGCCTAATGGGGTGACTATCCACAATCATTATGTTCCCGCAGGTGGTGATGTGCCAGACCGTGAAAAGAATGAAAAATTTGGCCAGAAACTAGATTACCTCACCGAGTTGCGCGATATTTTTAGCGTCCAAAAGCCTGAGCGTGCAATTTTGGTTGGAGATTTGAATATTGCGCCGCGTGAAGATGATGTTTGGAATCATAAAAAACTTTTGAAAATTGTAAGCCACACCCCGATAGAGGTAGAGCATTTTAATAATGTAATGGTTGCTGGCGACTGGGTGGATGTTACTCGGCAAGATATCCCCGAGGGGTTGCTCTATAGCTGGTGGTCTTACCGTGCCAAAGATTGGGATGAGGCTGATAAGGGCCGCCGGTTGGACCACATTTGGGCCACCTCCGATATTGCCGCTTCTGCGCACTCCAGCCGCGTCATGCGTGTTGTGCGAGGATGGGAAAAGCCCTCAGATCACGCGCCAGTCTTTGCCAGCTTTGATATATAACTTCCTCTTGGCAAAAGTGACAGTGACGCTCATATAGAGCGCAACAGACAAGGATTTAATAATGTTGGAACCAAACACTACACCCACCAACCCAGCCACTGCTGGGCATCTGATCAAAGACGGAACAGAGCAGAGCTTTATGCAAGACGTTGTGGAAATGTCGCAAACGGTGCCTGTTATTGTTGATTTTTGGGCACCATGGTGTGGCCCGTGTAAGACCCTTGGCCCTGCGTTAGAAGCTGCGGTTACCGCCGCCGGTGGTCTGATTAAGATGGTGAAGCTAGATGTAGATAAAAATCAAGGCATTGCTGAGCAACTGAAAATTCAATCAGTACCAACTGTTTATGCCTTTTGGCAGGGCCAGCCAGTGGATGGGTTTCAAGGAGCTGTACCTGGTTCCGAAATTCAGGCCTTTGTTGACAGAGTTATCGTTCTGGGTGGCGGTGAGGCTGTGGGCGGCGGTTTGGCCGATGCCTTGATTGCCGCTCAAGAAATGCTGGCTGAAGGTGAAGCTGTAGATGCAGCACAAACCTTTGCAGCAATATTAGAAGAAGAGCCCGCAAATGTGGGGGCCTATACCGGTTTAGTGCAATCGCACTTGGCTCTGGGTGATTTGGAGCAAGCTGAAGCGATTTTGAATGGAGCTCCGGCTGAGATCTGTCAAGCCCTGGAGATGGAGGCTGTGCATGCTCAGCTTGAGTTAGCTAAGCAAGCAGCAAATGCGGGGCCTTTGAGTGAGCTGCAAGCTGCAGTTGATGCCGATAGCGACAATCATCAAGCCCGAATCGAGATGGCAATAGCGCTGCATGCGGGCGGTGATAGTGAAGCGGCGATTGAGCAATTATTAGAACTTTTTCGCAGAGATCGTGAATGGAATGATGGAGCGGCTAAAGTGCAATTATTCACCGTTTTTGATGCGCTACCAGCAAATGACCCGGTTGTTTTAAATGGCCGTCGTAAATTATCATCTTTAATATTTGCCTGATGCCGTAGCGGAGCTAACTCAGACCTATGACATTAAGATATGATATGCCCGACGTTATTCCAGTGTTCCCTTTGCCGGGAGCGTTACTGTTGCCGCGGGCTAAGCTGCCCTTGCATGTTTTCGAACCGCGCTATCTCAGCATGATCGAAGATTGTATGAAAACGTCCAGTCGCTTTATTGGTATGATACAGACCTATCAGTCCGGTGGTGAGGCAAAGTTGCACTCTATCGGTTGCGCCGGCCGGCTAAACCAATTTTCTGAAACCGGGGATGGCCGCTATATGGTTACGCTTTCGGGCGTGAGCAGGTTTCGCATCAAGGAAGAGGTAGAGGGCTTTGCCCCCTATCGCCGCTGTCATGTGGTATGGGACGGTTTTGAGCGTGATTTAGGCAAGGTTGAAAAGGATAAAACCTTTGACCGCCCAGCGTTTATGGCGGGGCTAAAGCGCTTTTTTGAATATCAAGAGTTGTCAACAGATTGGGAGACCATGCAGGAGGCGGATGATGAATTGCTGATTAATTCTTTGTCTATGCTTTGCCCTTTCGAACCGGGAGACAAGCAAGCCCTGCTTGAAGCGCCAAGCCTTAGCACGCGGCGCGAGACATTAACGACATTAATCGAATTCGCCCTGCGCGGTGGCGCTGATGAGGATTTTTTACAATGAGTGATATTGATGGCAAAATGCTAGAGGCCTTGATTTGCCCGCAAACAGGTGCGCCTTTGAAATACGACGCTGAGCGTCAAGAACTAATTTCCAACTCGGCGCATCTGGCCTACCCGATACGTGATGGTATTCCTATCATGTTGGTAGGCGAAGCCCGTGAGATTGATTGAGCCCTTAAAGTGGCTCACCCTGTAACAGCCTAGGCACATCACCGGTAGTCCCAGCCGCATTGGCGACAAACGCGCGGCGCAGCACAGGTGTACTACCCACCAAACCCAAACCTAAATCCCTCAGGCCGCGTATGAATGAACTATCGTTTGAAAATAATTGGTTGAACCCATTTGTGGCGGTGCAGAGCATAGCATTGTCAAACCCACGCCAGTGTTGATATTCTTTAAGAGTGGTGTGAATGCCTAAATCCTGGCCGCGACGTTTGGCATCGCATAGGACTTGTGCCAAGGCAGCTACATCTTTAAATCCAGAGTTCAGGCCTTGGCCTGCGATGGGGTGTACTGCATGGGCTGCATCCCCCACCAAAGCCACACGCTGTGATATCATACGATGGGTGGTTGAAAGGCTTAAGGGGTATATATATCTTTCACCCGCCAGTGAAATATCTCCTAGAAACGTGCCGAACCTTGGCCGAAGAATGTCGAGATAATCGGCATTGCCCAGCGCGTGTATCAGGTGCGCTGTTTCGGTTTTTTCTGTCCAAACGATTCCGCTACGGTTTCCTGTCAGTGGCAGGATCGCTAGGGGTCCGGAGGGCATAAAATATTGATGTGCAATACCGTTATGCGGTTTTTCATGGGCAATGACGCAGACTAGTGAGGATTGCCCATAATCCCAACCAGAACGGGTTAAACCCGCGGTTTTGGCTGTGTTTGAGGTACGGCCATCGGCCCCGACTAAAACCGCGGCTGTGATCGTAGCTCCTGAGTTTAATTTGGCCGCCACATGTGTGGGTTGGACAGTCTGGCTTAAAACTTGTGTATTAGACTGAAATTTAACTTTTGAGTATTTGAGGGCGCCCTGCAAGACTTGTCGCAAATGCCTGTCTTCAATCATGTACCCCATTGGCCCTTCGGTAAAATCTTGTCGATCAAACTGCATTACGAAAGGGGATGGCACCTCACCACCGTATCCGTCACTGACTTTAATTTCCAACATTGGTTGTGCATTTTTGGCCAGATTCTTCCACAGGCCCAGCATATTAAGCATTTTCTGACTAGCTGCAGCAATTGCATAGGAGCGGCCATCAAAGATGTTGTTCGTGGCTACTAATGGGGTGTTTTTATCAATAATGGCGGTGCTAATTCCAGTCTGGTCCAGGGCCAAGGCTAAAATAATTCCAGTTAGCCCACCGCCAGAAATGATGACATCATAATCCATAGTGAGGACATGGGGTAGCAAAGCGATATTGTCGAGGGGGTGCGACATCGTTAGCATGGAGGAAAATTCAGGAGGACAACTGATGATCAGATGGTTGAAGATGAGTGCAGCAACCTTGGGGCGCGGAATTGGCAGTGGTGATATTGATCCTGTTGCTTTGGCCCAAACCTATCTGGATGCTATCGACGCACACCCTTTTTCTGATCGTATTTATACTATTGTCACTCATGAACGCGCTTTGACTGAGGCTGCTTGCGCTGCGGAACGTGCAAAGCTTGGGCAACGAAAATCACCGTTGGATGGGGTGCCAGTGTCTTGGAAAGATCTGTTTGACAGCGTGGATATTGCCACTGAGGCTGGTAGCTTATTGTTAAAAGGGCGCGTGCCGAATGCCGATTGTGAAGTGATGCAAACTGCTACCACCTTAGGGCTCGTTTGCCTTGGCAAAACCCATATGTCGGAGCTTGCTTTTTCAGGACTTGGCCATAACCCAAGTACCGCCACATCGCCTTGTATAAATGATCATGCCGCTGTGTCGGGAGGGTCATCGTCGGGCGCTGCGGCCTCGGTTGCGTTTGGACTGGCGCCATTGGCAATCGGCTCAGATACGGGCGGTTCTGTTCGCATCCCGGCTGCCTGGAATGATTTAGTTGGGCTGAAAACAACGAGTGGCCGACTGTCTTTGCAAGGGGTTGTTCCGCTCTGTGCGCGGTTTGATACGGTGGGCCCTCTATGCCGCTCTGTGGAAGACGCAGCTCTTGCGTTGGCAGCGTTGGAGGGCAGCAAGCCCGTTGATCTCACCAACGTCAAGCTGGAGGGGTGCCGTTTTGCGATTTGTGATACTGCCGCGTTTGACGATATTCGTGAGGCTCCTTTAGCGGGCTTCAACAGCGCTATCGAGTGTTTGCGAAAAATGGGTGCTGTGGTGGAGCGGGTTAAAATTCCGCAGGCACAGGCAGCCTTGGAACTTTCGGGCGTGTTGTTTGCATCAGAGGCCTACGGGACTTGGAAAGATCAAATAGAGGCTAATCCTGGGGCCATGTTTAAGGAAATCCTTCTGCGGTTTCGCAGCGGTGCAAACGTATCGGCGCCAGACTATGTGGCGGGATGGAGAAAATTAGATCAATTACGGATCGAATATTACGCTGCGACAGCTGGCTATGACGCGGTATTAATGCCCAGCTCACCAATTTTGCCACCAAATGTTGCGCGTTTGGATCAGGATCACGACTATTACGTGACGGAAAACCTATTAGCGCTTCGAAATACTCGAATTAGCAATCTTATGGGGGCTTGTTCTTTGACACTGCCGACAGGCGTTCCGTCCTGTGGATTAATGTTGGTCTGCCCGCCGATGCAGGAGCATCACCTGTTGCGCGTCGGAGCTGCAGCTGAAAATGCTATGGCATGAACTTTTGATTTGCAGTGTTGTACTGGCTGGCCTAATCCAGCGGTTAAGAGGACTTGACTGATGATGCCCACCCGATTTGATACTTTGCCCACAGCTACATGGCCGCGTTTGCGAGCCTTGTTGGACGGGCATGCTCCGGGTGGAGGTATAATCAATATGACCATTGGGGAGCCAAAACATCCCTTCCCTGGTTGGGTGGGCCCTACCTTGATTGAAGCCATAGCGGAGTTTAACAGTTATCCTGACAACAACGGTACCCCAGAATTGCGCAAATCGATTGGTGGGTTTTTAAATCGCCGCTATGGTGTGAATGTGGATATCGATAGCCAACTTATGGTTTTGAACGGTACGCGAGAAGGTTTGTTTAACGCTGT
>Ga0115003_10001916_pt1 | contig 17698 bp, 19 predicted proteins | sample ArcticOcean_MG_C_7_FD_88736 | JGI IMG/M metagenome (GOLD analysis project Ga0115003, IMG submission 88736) | Marine microbial communities from western Arctic Ocean - ArcticOcean_MG_CB11_88 | ecosystem: Environmental > Aquatic > Marine > Oceanic | place: Arctic Ocean: Canada Basin | collected... | reverse complement strand
TTGGATTTGGATTTGGATTTGGATTTGGATTTGGATTTGGAACCTGATATAGTTGCTGGTATGTTTGTAATGTCGTTGTCGGTAACAATTGTTCTTATATTAGTAGGTACGGCTGTCATCATAATTTTCATTAATAATATTCTTCCTAGATTTTTAGATATAAACACTTCGCATCCAGTTCGCATTGTTTCGTTGTACCACTTCAATTCTCTTAAATCTTGTGATATTCTGTTTTTGTCTATTTCCATATCAAAAATCGTATGATAATTATTATAAAATTCTTTGTCTTTTTCTGCAAATAATTCATTGTAGTTAAATTGAGAAGATTTCGAATCTTCTCTTCGAATAGGGAATCCTGTTTTTTTATCAATCCCTCTATCTAGTGATTCTTTATCGGCTCCAACAATCATTGATGCTTTTCGATATGCATGCGCTATACTATATTGTTGGCTTCCTTCTAATTTTAACAACAAAAACCTTTTGGGTTTATGTCTTATATAACTAAATGGATAAAACAAACAAATACTCTTTTTATTATTATTATTGCTTCCTTCACATAGATCTTTGATTTTGGTTATGGTTCTCTCAAACTTTGTGTTTAATGCACTTGAAGGGATACAATCAATGTCTTTTGCTCTTTTGTCGTTGAATACTTTTGAATGTGTAACTTTTGTGATTGGATGTACTAGTTTTGACGTTATGATAGATGGTCGACGTTTAAACATCGAAAAATTACCAGCTTTCTTAAAATCTGTACATTGATAGGTATCATCGTCCATCATAAGAGTATTGAACGCAAGTAAATTAAAAAATAATCCAGCATCATCACTAAAAACCAAAGAACCACTGTAAAAACAGGTATTTGCTTTTGATAGTACAGAGAACACAGATGATATAAACCTTTCAACATTATGATCTGAATTTTTTACATGACTTCGCACAACCAAATCATATTGGGAATTTAACCAATCCTTAAATTCTCCGTCGTCTTTAATTTCCGGTTTCTTGTTTGTTATCGGACCTTTTTTATTATCCATTATTCTTAAAGATGATATTTTAAAAATATACAAACATTTTTTATAAAAAAAATGTTATTATTATACATTTTGTTAATTCATACATGCAGTGCATTGTTAACACCTGCTAAATAAAAATGAATACGCAATACTTTGCAACATCCTAAAATACAGGTAAATTTAAAATTAAGAATATAAAATATTTTGTTTACAAATTTCTTACCACTCGCATACAATGAATATAGCACATTTGTAAAGTATCATAAATATAAAAGTAAGTTGTTGATAAAGGATAACTTAAAACATTATGGAGAAATTGGCATTTATCATGCTGCACGAAAATACAATGGAAAATCTGCATTTTATCAGTACGCGATGACATATATAAGATGTTCTTTATACAAAGGTTTAACTAAACATTATCCAATAAGTACAATTCGCCATGCTGAAATAAAAATAAAAAAGAAAGATACTCGTTATACATATGATGATTTGGGAACAAACCGTTTTTTGAAATCAAATTTAGAAACATTTTTTTTAAAAATAACATTGCTTTATGGGAAAAGGTGAATAAGTTGAAACGAAAACAAATTCAAATAATGAATTACAAATTTGATTACGATTTTAATGTAATTCGGAGTAATAAAGAGATCTCAAAAATATTCAATTGTTCTGAATAAACAATACGAAAAAATGTTCATAAATCGATAATGAATTTAACTAGTAGTAATATATAATGGACAACTCAAATATACCAAGTCTTGTTGACGATGATCGTTATTCAGAAGTATTTTTAGACATTGAAAAAGGGGATACTGAACAGGAAAATAAGGGAAGCAGTTTAGGTTCAGAATCATTTTCTATTGGAGACGTGTATGCACAAACACTATCAAACGACCATTTTACAAATAAACTAGCAATGGAATTGGAAACTATAAAAAACAAGGAAGAGAAGAATGATCGCAATTCATGGAAAAAAAAACAACAACCACAATCAGACAATTATTTTAGTAATAGTCCATTGACGATGTCATTGTGTTCATCACGTGTGAATTCAGATTATGAAGATAGCATAGATTTAAGCGTAGGATCAAAAATAAAGGCTTTCAAAAAATTAACTTACCAAGAAGTTGAAATCTCTTTAAATAGACATCATACCAAAGAATTGCAAATATCTAGCGAGATCGATATATTATTGACATATTTGAAAGGACAAAAACATATTTTTAAACAAGCTAGCCGTGTTACAGAACAAAAGTTTAATTTCTTGATGATTCCTGCTATATTCATGACTGGAACAATGACAGTTGTTGCTCCGTTTATGACAACTGTTGGTTGGAGTGGATATGTATTTTCAGTCCTGAATGCGCTACTCACTGTTATTATTACAATTAATAATTTTATGAAATTTCAGGCAAAAGCAGCAATATATTTGAGCATTTCCAATCAATATGATAAATTAGGAATCTCTGTAGAAATGACAAGGAATCATTATTTGTTTATTGATGATGAAAGTGAAAAGGGAAGATTAAGTTTAGAGAAAATGAAAGAAACAGAAAAAAGAATTATGGATATTCAAAATAATTACAGTGATATCATTATTCCATACGAAGTACAATTAATGAATCCAGTAATATCACATATTAATATTTTTTCGTTTATAAAGAAAATAGAACATCATAAGAAGGCTTTGATTATGAGCTATAAAGACATAAAAAATGAGATACGTTACATGATGTATAGGTGGGATAAAGAACAAGACCCTAATCGCGAAATCGTTCTTAACGATAAAAGAAATCGTGATATTGATAAAATGCAAAGGATGTTGCAAAAAAAAGAAGATGTAAAATCATTACTCATTAAAAATAACACAAGTAATGTGTATTCTTATATTGATAACTTATTCATTCGCGAAATGCAATATTCTGAAAAATATTATACTTATAGAAGCGCAGGTATGTATATTTTATTGCGACCGAAACAATTAGAATTAGGAACATATGGGAATCAAGTAGTAGACGAATATTTAACTTTCATTTTTACAAAATCTAAATAAACAATATATATGACTTTTAAAGAGAAGTACTTTGTTTTTAAAGAAAAAGACATTAGCGATAAACCAGTAACTATGACGGTTCCACAAATATATCCTGACGACATATATGTTTCTTCACCACAGAAAATGCCATTTGTTGTGAATGCATTTATTGGTGGATTGTCAATTGTAGGACTCTATATTGTGTACAGGTTTATAGAAAAATCACAGAAGAAATAATATACTACCATGTTTAGAATATTATTTTTATGGCTTCCATTTTTTGTAAATTTCAAGGGCAACAAGACCTCCTAAAATCTGTGCGATGATGTAAGGAATCAAATCCGTTGTACTGATACGTCCTTTTGCAGCCATAACCACGCTTACGGCAGGATTAATGTGTCCACCTGACATAGAAGCGGATAAAAAGATTGCGATTGCTAAAGCTGCACCAATTGCCAATGGATTACCGGTATACAAAATAACATACACAAAAAACAAAGTTCCTAAAAATTCTGCTAAATATTTTTGCATTATAGTATACATGAAGATAATGAATTGCTGTTATGCATCTAAAAAAAGCAAAAAATGTTTTAGGAAATCGGATAAGAAAACATTTTCCCTTCATCGAAAATATTCTCGGAAAAGATGTTTAGGTAAAATACGAGGGTTTACCATGAAAAGTTCTTGTGCGCCTTACAGAGATTGTAAAAAACCAAAAAGAAATTACAAAAATAACTTAAAGTAATATTGAGTGTATTATAAAAATGACTTATCGTATATATCCTTTGTTCTTAATGTATATTGATACAAATGATGATAGTTTGGTGAGCTGGTATAAGGATCGTGTTGAAAAACATAATGAAGCTGTTTTAAATGATCCTCATCCCAATTCTGGTTTTGATCTCGGTGCTCCAGAATTTACAATTGTTTCGACAAATAGTTCTTCCAACATTGGTGGTTCTACTAAGCTAGTTCTTAATATTAAGGGAACCATGACAGAATTGAAAGACGGTTTGTTTTCAAACGAAGCTTATTACATGTATCCACGGTCCTCTTTATCGAAAACGCCTCTGATGTTATCGAATCATGTAGGTATTATTGATGCAGGATACAGAGGATCTTTGGCCGGAGCATTTCGTAATTTAGGTCCTATTGAATATGAAATAGAAAAATTTGAACGATTATTACAAATATGTCATTCCTCATTGAAGCCATTTTTGGTAAACATTGTTGATACTGAATCTGAATTAGGAGCAACCACGCGTGGCGAAGGAGGATTTGGATCTACTGGGAAATGATTTATTTGGCGCAGCCAAATATTTCGGTGAGCGTAGCGAACTATTACTCTTTTCAAGTGTGAAAGAACAACCAATAATGTATTTTTTCACAATAAGTCATTTTTTCTATGATCTCATCATGATTTAGAGAACGGTTTAGAGACATTTTGCGATCTTTGAATCCAACTAATTTTAGTAAACAACACATTTTATTATAATTGTATGCTAAAATGTTTAGGCGAAATGCGTTCAATTTCGCAAAAAATGCGTTCAATTTCGCAAAAATTGCGTTCAGACAAAAACCATTTAATGTGACATTCATGTATAAATATGGAAGAGGATTTTTTACCAATTGTTATTGATAACGGTTCTGGTATGTGTAAAGCTGGTTTTGCTGGAGACGATGCACCTCGTTCTGTTTTTCCTTGTATTGTAGGGAGACCAAAAAACACTGAAGTAATGGTAGGTGTCAATTATGATGATTGTTATATTGGTGATGACGCACAAATGAAACGTGGTATATTGTCATTGAGATATCCACTCGATCATGGTATTGTAACAAACTGGGATGACATGGAAAAAATATGGCACTATACTTTTTACAATGAATTACGTGTTACACCAGATGAGCATCCTATTATGTTAACAGAAGCCCCTTTGAATCCTAAAGCAAATCGTGAAAGAATGATACAAATCATGTTTGAAAATTTCAATGTGCCTTCCGTTTACGTAAGTATTCAAGCAGTATTGGCATTGTATGCGTCCGGTAGAACTACAGGATGTATTTTAGATTCTGGGGATGGCGTTACTCATACTGTACCTATTTTTGAAGGATTTTTATTGCCACATGCTGTAAAAAGATTAGACATTGCTGGGCGTGACTTAACAGATTATTTGGTAAAACTATTGACAGAAAGAGGAAACAATTTTGTAATAGTGCAGAAAAAGAAATCGTGAGAGACATTAAAGAACAACTTACATATGTTGCATTTGATTATGATGATGAAATGATAAAATCGGTTGAAACGACTATGCTGGAAAAAACATTCGAATTACCAGATGGTCGTGTAATTACATTAGGCAATGAGAGATTTCGTTGTCCTGAAGTTTTGTTTCAACCAAATTTAATTGGAAAAGAATCGAACGGTATTCATACACAAATATTCAATACTGTCATGGATTGTGATATTGATCTTCGCAAAGATTTATTCGCTAATATTGTTTTATCTGGTGGTACTACCATGTTTCCAGGTATAGCGGAAAGATTGAACAAAGAGCTAACTAGTATTGTACCACCTTCCGTAAAAGTAAGGGCAATCGCGCCTCCTGAGAGAAAGTATTCTGTTTGGATTGGTGGTTCTATTTTATCTTCTCTCAATACTTTTCAAACGAATTGGATTACGAGAGACGATTATGATGAATCTGGACCTTCCATTGTTCATCGTAAATGTGCTAGTTAAATTAACATTTTTTTACTAGATTCCATGGTTTAGTATCAGCCACCCTTCCAAAACGCAAATGATCTTGTTCATCGTACATACCGGTACTGTTTTTTGAGACATGTGTATGTGATACGCGCGACCCAGGATGTTCTCTCGAATTGTGTTTCGTACAGTCATGTTTGTTATTGTGTTCTATATTTGTCATCATTGAAAAAGGGTTCACTACCGAAGGGAAACTTGGTCTTGTAAATAATGATAAAATAAGCACAAGTACAAGTACACATGAGATAAATCGTAATCTCATTATATATAATTTATAAAGTTAATAAACATTGTGTGTTGTTGTACTCTAACATACAATGAAGAAACGCGTTTACAATAAAAAGGAAGAAGAATTTATTAAGGTAAATACACTAAATACACCATTCCTGGTTATTGTGGAATCTCCTTCTAAATGTCTAAAGATTGAAAAATATTTGGGATTCCAGTATAAATGTATTGCATCAAAAGGCCATATTCGAGAGATTTATAAAGTAGATTCTGCCAAAAAAAACTATAAAACTCAATATTCTATTATAAAAGAAAAAGAGAATCACGTAAAATGGATGAAACATATTGTTTCGCAATTCAGTCCTAAACATGTGATTCTTGGTACAGACGATGACCGTGAAGGAGAAGGTATCGCTTGGCATATATGTGAAGTTTGTAACCTTTCTACAGATACTACCAAACGAATAATATTTCATGAAGTTACTGCTTCCGCATTAAAACGAGCAATTGAACATCCAACTACAATAAGAATGAATATTGTAAAAGCACAACAAACACGGCAATTATTAGATCGGATTATTGGTTTTCAAATTAGTCCAGTACTATCAAGATTACTTGTGCATGATAATTCTAAATTTCTTTCGGCAGGTAGATGTCAAACACCAACATTACGATTAGTATATGATAGGTTTAAAGAAAACGAAAAAAAAAGTAATGAAAGATTACAATATAAGATACTTGGAACATTTTTTTCAATACCTACTTTGCTAAATACTCAATTGAACAAATATTTGGATTCAGAACAGACTGTAGAGAAGTTTCTTGAACAATCAAAATTACACAATCATGTAATTACATCAAAACCTAAAACTATTAAAAATAAGAGTGCACCAAAACCATTTAATACATCCCATTTGTTACAAGTCGCTAGTTCTACATTACATATGTCACCTAAATATGTAATGAATCTTTGTCAAACATTGTACCAAGATGGAAAAATAACCTACATGAGAACAGAAAGTATGAAATATGCAAAAGGATATTTAACTCAATGTACAGAACTGATTACTTCCACGTATGGCGATTTTGTTGGTGAATTAGACAATCTTGAAAATAAAGATAGCAATAATCCTCACGAAGCAATTCGTATAACAGATTTACAACTCAATAATACTGACTATAGTGATAAAAAAATTAATGATTTATATTCATTGATTTGGAGAAGGAGCGTAGAAAGTTGTATGTCGGATTACCAGTATGAAGAGCATCTGTTTATGATATCCGCTCCATTTGAACATCAATATGAATGTACAATTGACATACCATTATATTTAGGATGGAAACGTGTAACAACCACACCAGAAGATATGAGATCAACTCAAAATGGAGTGTCCAATAATGTTGCATATTGGAAACGTTTTGAAAATAAGGCGATCACATTTCAAAAGATAGAATGTATTTTACACATGAAAGAATTGGATAAATATTACAATGAAGCGAGTTTAATACAAAAATTGGAAAATTTAGGTATTGGACGTCCTTCTACGTTTTCAATGTTGATTGATACAATACAAGATCGCAAATATGTATCGAAAAAAGATATTGAAGGTGAAGAATTTTCTGGTAAAGAATTTATTCTTGATTGGAATAATATAATTGAAAGCAAAGAGGTAAATAAAGTGTTTGGTGCCGTAAAAAATAAGTTATGTATTCAACATTTAGGAATTCAGGCGATCGGTAAATTATTAGAACATTTTCATTGTTTGTTTGATTATGACTATACGAGTAAGATGGAAAAAGAATTGGATGAAATAATTGTCAACCCTGATAAAGATTGGAAACAAATATGTGAAGATTGTGAAAATACTATAAAACAGTGTTTACTACCATTACAACATATATTTAAGACATCCTATAGATTGGACGATAATCATGAAATCATATTTGGTAAATCAGGTGTGATGATTCGATATACAAATGGAGACGAAAAAACCTACAAATCGATTAAAAGTGATTTTGTATTGGATTTAGATAAGTTGACTAATAATGAATATATTTTGGAGGATTTAGTAGAATTATCAAATGACTGTTTAGGAAGTTATAATGAAGAAAATGTGTATATAAGATCCGGTCCATTCGGACATTATGCAGTGTGTGGGGATAATAAGATATCATTACAGAAACATAAAAATATAGAGAATGTTACTTTACAAGATGTTATAGATATTATTGAAAAACCAATAGAAACTAATTTTTTGAGAGAAATCGATGAAAATACAAGTGTGAGAAAAGGAAAATTCGGTAATTACATATTTTATAAAACTGCAACTATGAAAAAGCCAACATTCATAAATTTGAAAAAATGCCAATTTGATTTTTTAGAAGAAAATACAGATATTGTTGTAAAATGGGTGCAAGAAAGGCTATCGAAAAAATAGTAACATAAAATAAGAGGTAAACATATAGAAATGAATGAAGATATTAGTTGGGAAAACACACTATTTGACAAGAATACATGGGGTTATTTGCTTGATGATGATATCAAAAAGACAGTACTGTATTTGATGTCTATCATCATGTATTGTGTCAGTTTCATATATTTATTCGGCCATACCTCATCCGAGTATATTGCATATGTATTTGTATTTATATTGAACTGTTTGTTCCCATTTATATGGATTGAAGATTTTAGACATATATATTCCAATACAGGTAATAATTTAATATTGTATCGTTCAATCGGAGTGTATGTCGCATTGTCACTTCAGTTCATGTCATTATTCTTTGTTTTACTGAAGAACGAAGATGTTCGAAAAATGAAAATGAAATCTAAGGATAAAGATAAATACACTGGAAGAGATAAAAAAGGAAATCTTGATACGAAAGATAAACTCACAGAGAAAGCAGACCATATTATAGTTGTACTGTTTGTTACGATTACTACACTTATTTGGTCAATATTGGGATATGCCTTTTCTGATAATTCTATCATAAAAGCTGAAAACGATTCACCGTTAATATTAAATATACGCTGGTTATTGAATCAACCATATCAGATTATTCATAATTTAGATTTATTGTGGCATTTGTTTGTGGATAGAATAAAAACAACACCATTGATAAAATCATTTTCTGCTTTTTGTGTTTCTTTCATAGTTATATTTTTCGGAGCATTTATTCGTATACCACATAGTAAAAATATACGTAAGTATAGTCCAATGGACAGATTTGATATAATAAATATAGAACATACATTTACAGGTGTTTTTGATAGAAATATAGATGACTATAGATATTTGAGTTTGTTTGTATTATGTCTACTAGTATGTATGGGTTTTTCATCGATTTTATATTTTTATAGATTCTTTTTTGATCCAAAAGTTTCTAAGAATATTCTATTTGGAGTTTTGTCTGTATTTTCTATCATTCTTTTCAGTAGCATGTTTGCGAAAAGAAAAGATTTGTTTCCAGATTCCTATTCTGTGAAAAAAATGATATTCTTTTTATTGTGTATAATTTTTGCTTCTGTTGGAACACCAGTTGTATTAGGGTTGTTGCAATTACTTACAGAAGCAGGGTTATTAACAATGATACAAAAATGTTGGTTATGGTTATATTGTACGTTTTCAAGTACATCAGAATGTGTTTCAACATCTTTAACCACTCTCAATTATAAAGGAATATTAGAAATATTGGGGTCACTCATTTTTATTGTTCTATTGTTTACATTATATGGGTTAGGGGTCGACAAAGATTGGATTGGAAACGATAGCGGAAAAAATATGAGAATGTTCAATGCTGTATTAATCACAATGTCAATATCACTTTTTATTGCTCTTTCAACCCACTATAATATGGGGACAGCGTTATATACCTTCATTAAAAGGATAATGGAATTTGTTATTGTTTATTTGGCACCAATTACAGTTGTTATACTGAGCATTGTTCAAATTATATATGCACAACAAGTACATTCACGTTACAAAATGTTTTCAAAGAAATAATGATAATACGAACAAATGACATAAATATTTTATTTTCAAAATACAAAATGAAATATTACGAAAGTACATTTGATGAATACATATTGTCGTTACAACGATTTAATGCACACTCAGAATTGATTGATAAAATAAATGCATTACCAAAGAACGTTGGAAATTTCAAAAACACGATTTTGTACGGACCTGCTGGGGTAGGAAAATATACTCAAGCATTGAACATCATTCGACAGTATAGCAAAAGTAATTTGAAATACGATAAAAAACTATTCGTAAATACAGAGAAAAATGAAAAAAAAAAGGAAACACGTGAAAAAAAGTCGGCAAACTCCAAAAAAATGGACTTTATTAATCGTATAAGTGATGTTCATTATGAGGTAGATATGTCAATATTAGGTTGCAACTCAAAGGCACTTTGGCATGAAATATTTTTTAAAATTGTGGATATTGTATCGGTAAAACAAGAAAAAGTAGGTATCATTTTGTGTAAAAATATGCACCATATTTACAATGAATTATTGGATGTATTTTACAGTTTTATAAACCACCCATTACAACATTACGATATAAAAATCCATTTTATCTTACTTACCGAACATATCAGTTTTTTACCGGACAATGTGCTTCAATCATTTGAACTAATTAATGTAAAAAGGCCTTCCTATAACGATTACTTGAACATTTTTAAAAATAATACAACGTCTACTTTAGGAAATAGTAGACACGTGTATTCTATAGAAGATGAGAAAAACTTTCAAAAAAACATAGACTTGTATGGAATGGCATGTTTTACAAATATAAAAGAAATTCATATCTTGAAACATGAAAATATTCCAGTTGATGTTTTTAATGTAATTGTTGATAAAATTATTTTGAAAATGACAAAACCGAATATAATTGATATGCAATCTTTTCGTAACGACTTATATGATATTCTAATTTACGATATAAATCCATATGAGTTCATTTGTCACATTGTGTTTTATTTTATAGAAAACGACATGTTAGACAGAAAATCTATAGTAGAAATACTGATTGAAACATTCACATTTTTTAAGTACTATAATAATAATTACAGACCTATATATCATCTTGAAAGTATCATCTTTTTTATTATTAATAAAATTCATTTTAAAAGATATATTAAGAAGATATTATAAAACGGCTATGAATTTTGAACATGCTTGTAGTATTCTAGAAATACATCCTTATGACAAAGAATGGAAAAGTAAAGTCAAAAAACAATATTATTTGAAAGCAAGAGAAGTACACCCAGATAAAAATGATTCTAGATCAAATGAAGAATTCCAAGAAATAAATGAAGCGTACCAATACTTAAATAATGATTACGTTGAAATGGATTTTCCAAACTTTATGTCGTTTTTTACAAATAAATTAGATGATGAAATGAAACACAAAGTTGTATCTCAATTTATTGATCATATATCTTTGTTATGTGAGTATCAAGCAAAACAAATTGTAGATAATATGGCATCTGACACTTTTTTAAAGTTTTATAACATATTGGATAAATATAGACATATATTAAATTTATCTGCTGATTTTTACGAATTCATGGAAAATAAGAAAATACAATGGTTGACTCAGAGTAAAATGAAAAAACGCCACATGAAACAAATACATTTAGATGATTTTATTTTTGACGAGGATTTATTATGCGAAACAAAAAAATATGAAAAATACAGCGACCATACATGGGGGGTAGAATACTACTCTGAGAAAGAAGAAGTCACTATCGATTTGAGTAATACACAAAATATCATTATACGCCCAACATTAGATGATATCATGATGGATAATGTTTACAGATGTCATGAAAATGGTAAATTATACATTGTACCGTTATGGCACCATGAAATTATTTATGTACATGACGATTTAAACATTAATTTCAATATAATACCTAAAATGCCATCAGACAACTATTGGATAGATGGAGAAAACAACTTACACCAAATTGTAGAGTACACTTTATTAGAATTATGGGATTATACAGTAGAAGATAAACATATAGAAGTTCATTTTGGAAAAAAAAGATTGATCTTTTATCCAAACCGTTTACGCATGCAACAAGAACAAATTTGGGAATGGAAACATCAAGGAATATCAAAGATAAATTATGACAACGTCTATGATGTTTCTATTCGATCAGATGTTATTTTACATATAAAAATTTCAGGAATTATGTAAATACTATATATAAATGTTTTTGAAGCAATTAAAAAGTCTTGTAGAAAATGAGAAAAATGTATATACATTAGACGAATTATTAAATATATTTGAGAGCAACAATATAGCAGTATTTTTGGTCCTAGTAACAATAATAACAAGTATACCATTACCACCATGGGGTGGAGGATTTGAAACAATCCCAGGAGGGGTATTGAGTATATTTTTGGCATTGCAAGGATTGGTTGGAATGAAAAAAGCATATTTTCCTTCATTTATAAGAAATATTGAATTTGATCTTGGATTTGTAAAAAAATCAAAGTACACAAAAAAAACGATTGAATGGTTCGATGAAACATTAAAAGAAGATAGATATAAGTGGGTATTGAATGATGTTACTGAAAAAATAATGTATTTACTTGTAATACCAAATGCACTGTTAATGATTGTGCCTATTCTTTTTACAAATGGTCCGCCATCACAATGCATAACTCTACTTACAATGTCGTGGTTATTACATGATGGATTTTATTTCTTATTGATGATTGGAATATCTATATTGGTTGTTCTTATGTATATAGTATTGTTTTTTATGTTTGGTAATTTTTTGTATAAAACGAGGAAATGTTGGACATTTGGATTATGGAAATAAAATTGAATAATATAAAAGTCATATCTTTTATATAAAGTAGATATGACTTTGTATAAAACATTCGTTGAATATAGAGATTATAAGGATTATAATTATGAACCGGAAGTAACATGTGTTTCTAATCCAATTGATCATAAAATGTTTAATGAAGACGTATTTACAGTAAATGATCAAAATGTAGAAATTGTAGAAATTGTCGAATCGCCAACACGAAATAACTTGAATATACCAGGCATTTTGATGTTGGAAAATAATCGTACATATGGTAGAACACCAAACAAAAAAAGACTATATTACAAGTGCCGACCTTATGATTCTAAATTGCCGATTTTTCTTATTCCATTTGACATGCCAATTGGTTTTAATAAAAACTTCAAAAATAAGTACATAACTTTTTATTTTGATCACTGGAGCGATAAACATCCGCATGGATTAATTTCTCAAAATTTAGGAGATGTTCATCATTTCCCATCCTATTGTGAATATGTATTGTATTGTAAATATTTACATGAGTCAATTACGCTTTCGATTGCGAAAACAAAAAAGCTACTGAGAGAAACAGCTGTAAGTGATTATGTAACTGAAATACTAAAAAAACCGGATCTATATGGCGAATTCATTAATCGCAAGAAAGACACCGTTTTTACAGTAGATCCAATCGGCTGTCTTGATCGTGATGATGCATTATCTATTTCGTATTCTAAAATGAACGGTATATATGAATATAAAATTAGTGTTTATATTGCAAATGTATGGGTTTGGCTTGAATTATTTGATTTATGGAATGATATTGGGAATAGAGTTTCGACAATATATTTTCCAATCATGAAACGACCGATGTTACCTACTGCAATTGGAGAGCAATTATGCAGTTTGGATGCTGATCATGATAGATTCGGTTTTGTAATGGATTTTATCGTTGTAGAGCACATTGAAAAAGGGATTATAAAAATGTTGGGTGTACCTACATTGAAGCAATGTATATTAAGAGTGAAACATAATTATGATTACGAAGAAGACAATCTACTTAATGATCCTAATTATATTAGATTGATGTCATTAACGCAACGATTAGATAGTAATGTAAAAGATAGCCATGAAGTAATTGCATATTGGATGATGCAAATGAATTGTAGTTGTGCTCAAATAATGAAAGAAAAAAAGATTGGTATATATCGAACGGTACATAGTAAAAATCCAAATTGTGAAGTTCAAACTGGAGTACCAATGTTTGTTCGCATTCTAGAACAACAATTGAGTGGAATGTACAAGATGTTTAAAATAGATGAAAAATTAAATCATGAGGTATTGGGATTTTCAGAATATATCCATTTTACAAGTCCTATTCGCAGAATGGTTGACCTACTTAATCAAATAAAATGGATAATTCATATTGTTCAGCCAAAAAATATTCGTGCGGAAGTTGACAATTTTTACCAAGGACAAACAAATAATTTAGATGTGCTTAATGCAAAAATGAAGAAAATACGCCGTATTCAATCTGATTGTGACATTTTGTACAAGATAACAAACGATGAACATTTGATACAAAAAACATTTGAAGGAATCGTGGTGTCTATAGAAACAAATGTATGCAATATTTATATAGAGGAATTACAGTGGTTGTCACATGTAAAAACGAGCGTTGAGTTTAAAAAATACGATAAAATAAAATGTAAATTGTACATTTTTGAAAAAGAAGAACAGATGAAAAAAAGAATTAGAATACAAATTATATAAATATAAATACACAGTCTAACAAAATATGCGTTTACACGATTGTGTTGATAATATGAAAACAGATAAGGGAACCTCTCATTCGTATATTAATTTATATGAATCATTGCTTTCTACTCGTAGAGAAAGTACAAAACATGTCTTAGAAATAGGCATAGGTGATTTTTTACCAGATGGTCAGAACGGTGGAAGTATTCAAATGTGGCATAAGTATTTTCCGAATGCAATCGTCTATGCAATGGACATAAAACCATTGGGTACGGTGATGAACGAATTGAAACACAATGATAAAATCAAGTTATTCACGTCTGTAGATGCATATGACAAATCTCTTGTTGATATGTTTTTCAAACACATAAAATTTGACGTTTTATTAGACGATGGACCACATACATTAGAAAGTATGAAAATGTTTATACGTTTGTATGTAGATAAAATGAGTGAAAACGGAATTTTGATGATAGAAGATGTTCAAGATCCACAATGGTTTGAAGAACTAAAACAAGAAGTACCAGAACATTTAAAATCAAATATTAAAACATTTGATTTGAGACATATTATAGGGAGATACGATGATCTTGTTTTTGTTATTGATAAAATGTCGAATTAAGTATATATGCACAGTATGTTTCAACGAACGGCGTCTTGTAGATTTCGTTTTATTAGAAACTTTATAATATTTTTAACAATATATGATTTTTCAACAGGATAAAAAATATTATATCACTATTTGTGGAAGTTGTACAGATGGGGTAAAATATATACATGCGCAAATACTAAAAGTTGATAATAACGATTATATAACTATTCAAGTGACAGAAAGTGGGAAAGATACTGGTCATTTATTTCTAAGTAGTCGATCTCCTATTACAATACCATTAAAATGGATTATCCACGCGGAGTCATTGCAAACGATTTTGGATACAAAAACGATTGATGATGTAATTTATACTATTGATCAATATTTGTAATCATTTTTTTACATAGATTACAAATATAAATACAGTTATAACTGTATTTATAGAGGTATTTCAGTTTTTAATTCACAAAAATATAGCTTTCTATTTTATCAATATCAATAAGAGGTGCTGCATAATGTTTGTCTTTCTTTAGATGATGCTCAATATGATTTGTTGGAGAAACCAATCCTGGAACCCACCATAGTTTGTTAAATTCATAAGTATGTATGCATAAATTGAGTACACTGATTAACCCAATAGAGGACATAAATGTAATTTCTGATGGATTACAAATAAATGCACCTCCAACAATTGGACAAATATAAGCAAATAAAAACTCTATATAAGTAACTGCATTGCCTGTACTAGGCAATACTATTTTATCAAATTTATGGTGAAATGCATGGAAAAAATACAATTTTCTGTTTCTATGCATCTCACGATGAGCAAAATAGTATCCAATATTTTGACATAATATGAGTACAGTGAAATCTACAAAAGAGAATGAGAGAGTATGTACAAGAATCGTTTGATCTACAATAAAATACACAATTGGGCTTATTATTAAAAGATTATTTTGAATATGTGTTTCTCCTTCTCTCAATAAAGATTCGTTTTCTTTGCTGATAATTTCTTTGGAGTTTTTACTTATTGTATTATCTAATAAAGTACCAAGAATATACACACTACCGCTTAGAAGAAGACCTTTGCATAAAGATATCCCTAAATCGAATAAACAATTCATATATAAAATTGAATTTAAAATAATCTTATATGGTTATTTAATAATATTGAAATGGTAGGCTTTATATTTTGTACTGTGATCATATTACGATTATTTAAGAATCGTGATACATCATTATCATGTATACCGTCATTCGAATGTGATATAGATATAGATAAAGGTATTCAACTCAAAAACTATACCGAACCAACAAAATGGATGAAGATGATTGATTCACCTTTATGTGAAACTAGATGGTAAAAATAATTGTATCAATAAAAGAAATAAAAGAATATAATTTGAGTATATAATGAAACAAAAAAATACTGTATTGTCTCCAAACACACCAATACCCATTTTTAAAGCTCCTCCACCACTGTCAATTCCAATGGATAACAATCGTATTAATCAACCATCTATTATGAGAACAGTTGCAGAAGGATTTGCGTTTGGTACAGGATCTTCAATTGCGAGAGAAGCAGTAGGAGGAGTTTTGGCAAGTTCGAAAAAAGAGGAAAAAACATTTTGTGACAAATATATAGAATTGTATGAACACTGTTTGTCAAACAATGATATTGACTGTCAATTAGTTTTTTCTAATATGATCAATGCTTGTAAATAAATACAAACAAACATAAATATTTAGAGAAAAGTATTTTAAATATTTATAATTTGTATATGTTTTTTTCTTACTTGTACCTCAGGTAAATCGTAAAATCGTAAATGGTACGTTATTGGAGAAACTACCAAAATCAAAGTAAATAAGCCAGAAAAAGTAATATTAAAAGATATTCCGATTACAGTATGGAAAGATAATAACAATCACTTTTCCGCAGTATATGATGTGTGTCCTCATAGAGGGGACATCTCTTGCAAAAGGTAGAATTGATTTACACCCTTGAAGATTTAAAATGGCACGCTTAATATAATTTTTATCTATAAAGAACAAGACACGAACACTTTCCAAAAGAACGATATAAGAAACCAATTGAGAAAGAAAATGAAATGAATAAATTGATTTAATTTTATAATATAAACATTAAATTACGTATTATATAAAATGAAACTACCTGAAATTTCAATAGAACAAAATAATATTATTAAAGAATTATTATTAAATAATAATGTAGTAGTGGATAGTGTTGCAGGAAGCGGAAAAACCACTTGTAATTTACATATAGCAAATCATTTTCCTAATATAAATATTTTATTATTGACATATAATTCAAAATTAAAATTAGAAACAAGGGAAAAGGCAAAAAAATTGGGGCTTCGTAATTTAGAAGTCCATAGTTATCATTCATTTTGTGTAAAGTATTATGATAATCAATCTTTTACTGATACTATAATAAATAAAATAATAAAAAATAAAAAGAAACCATTAAAGCATTT
>Ga0115003_10001914_pt1 | contig 17702 bp, 14 predicted proteins | sample ArcticOcean_MG_C_7_FD_88736 | JGI IMG/M metagenome (GOLD analysis project Ga0115003, IMG submission 88736) | Marine microbial communities from western Arctic Ocean - ArcticOcean_MG_CB11_88 | ecosystem: Environmental > Aquatic > Marine > Oceanic | place: Arctic Ocean: Canada Basin | collected... | reverse complement strand
GAATTCGTGAATAGATATATTTCCACCGTGCATCTCAAGCCCAGGATTTATATCTTCATTAATGATTTTCTGTATATCAAGTATTGTTATTGACATTTTGCTTTTCCTTCCAATTTAATATTGCTGACTTAATCGCGTCTTCAGCTAATACTGAACAGTGTATTTTTACAGGAGGCAGTGATAACTCTTTGGCTATGTCTGCGTTATTAATTAAAACAGCTTCACTCACATGCACTCCTTTAACTAGTGTTGTAATTATTGAGCTCGATGCTACTGCAGAGCCGCAACCAAAAGTTTTAAACTTAGCATCTTCTATGATACCGTTATCATTAATCTTAAGTTGCAACTTCATGACATCGCCACAAGCTGGGGCACCAACAATACCAGTTCCAACTGACTGGTCTGATCTGTCCATGCTTCCCACATTCCTCGGGTTTTCAAAATGATCTATAGTTTTTTGCGAATAAGACATATTGTTTCCATGTTTCCAAATTATGATTATTTGTTAATTATAACTATTCGACAGCACGTGTTTTATTTTTTAATTGGGTACTCGCACGGGGAATTGAACCCCGATTGCCGAGATGAAAACCCGGTGTCCTGGCCGTTAGACGATGCGAGCGTAAATATTAATGGAGCGGGTGACAAGATTCGAACTTGCGACAGTCTGCTTGGAAGGCAGAAGCTCTACCAACTGAGCTACACCCGCAATTTAATATTTTGTTTTAAAAGATGAGACATCTGTAACCCCATGCCTCCCTGCGGATATCTTATTTACTTCTTTTGAACGAATGCGTAAAGCTTTTCAGCTTCATCAATAACATCCTCAGTTGTATAAGGCATTATGGAATTGCGCATGCCCTCAGGCTTCATATGCTCATTTTCCATCAGGCGCTGGATCTTTTGATCAACAACCCCCATGGCCATTCCCAGCAAATCAGTGCGGAGCTGGTACCCGCTTTTGTTGTTGTTGTCACTCATTTTTGACTCCTATTGTGTGTGTGTGTATTATGAGTTCAAGGCACCTATTACAAAATTGATCCCGTGCCTACCTGCGGATTATGTTTTATTCGTTTGTATCGTCAGCTGTTTCTGTATTAACATCAGTATCTGTTTCTTCAACAGACACTATCTCGATATCAAAATTAAGATTCTTTCCTGCTAGCGGATGATTAAAGTCTAGTGTTACTCTGTTTTCTTCTACTTCAGTAACAGTGGCTGTGAAAATTTGTTCATTTTCTCCTTTGCCTTGGACAATCTTGCCTTTTACTGCTTCAAAATCTTCTGGAAATGATGTCAATGGAACTTGTTGGACTGCTTCTGGATTGCGTTCGCCATAAGCGTCTTTTGATTCAATCATTATAGACTTTTTCTCACCAGCTTTCATTCCCATAAGTGCAGTTTCGAATCCAGAAATTAGCTGTGATGCACCAATTAATCCAGTCATCGGCTCGCCACGTTCATAAGAACTGTCAAACTGTGTTCCGTCGTCTAGCGTTCCAACATAGTTAAAACTGACTGTCTTTCCATTTATAATTTCCATCTTTTGTTTCCTTTGATTAGATATGAAGATTTGAAGCATCTGTAAACCCATGCCTCCCTGCGGTAAAATGTGGAAAATTTAGCACCTCTATTTTTCCTGTTCATGACCATCAAGCCTTTTGAGCCTGTCCCCTTTTCGGGTTAGATGTAAGCACACCGGCAAGTAAAACCGTTCACAAACTTTCTCCCTGTTCTTGGCTCGTAGGGAGCCACGGAACAGTACGTACTACTATCGTTGATATTCTGCGTTCCCTTGAATGAGCTGTACACTTCACTTCTTGGTCGCACGTCGTATTTCAAAACCTTGGGAGGATATCCATACAACCCCTTTCGGGACGGCGGTCTCGTTTCCGATTCCGTCAGAGAGACTTCTATCAACGACAGTTAAATTCTAGAGGATCTTAATGGTTTCTCTTTCCCAAGACAGTTCTTGGTTGCGCCCTTATCCCGTTTCCACGATGAATTTACAAGTCCGTGGATATTCTTAGCAGTATTCTCTCAGTGGTTTGAGAGCTCATACTTTGAATCACTAGATGATATTCAGAACTACCACGTCCCTTTACTCATCCCTTCTCTTAGTTAGGCGGCGCCCATAGAACATAAGAATATCCTGTTCCTAATCGAAGTTTTCTCTATCATTTTGGCTTTCGCCGGCATGCCTGAAGATCGGTAATTCCATTCAGGTTTTGTAGACCCGAGAACTAGGGTCAAATTAACGATGTTAAAGAACTTATAGTTTATAGTATAATAAAATTTATTAATGTATAAAAGTTTTTAATTTTAAGTGGCGGAAGGCTAGGGACTCGAACCCTAAACTGCGTTAACAGCGACGGATTTCAAATCCGTTTCCTAACCAATTCGGATGCCTTCCCTAAAAGAGGGATAGTTTAAAAACATACCCAGGTTTGAGCGAAATTACTCAGTTACTGCAGTGGTAGTTGTAGTGACATCGGTTGTTGCCTCTACAGTCTCTACTACGTCAGTTGTGCTTTCAGTACCAGTTGTTGTCTCGTCTGTTACTTCAACTGTTTCTGTAGTTGTTTCAGTTGTTTCAGTTGAAACAGCATCTGACGATGTAGCTGAGGGATCGAATGAGCAAGTGCCCAATGATGTAGCAACTACCAAACAACCAGCTACAAAGCTAATCTGAACCTTGAATTTGGCCCATAATGATTTAAGTTTATCCATTTTATATTTCCTTTTTAAAATGTGCTTTTTGCACTTTGTCTTTATGACTCATTAAATATACAATATAAAATAGGATTGTTTAAGGCTAATGTTATAAAACGTCTTTATTAAAGCCTGCTATCTCTATTAAGCTTTTTAACATTATGATCTTGACATCGTTTACTTCTAATACACTTTTCATTTTATGCTTTGCGGACTCTGTTAGGTATCCTTTCACTTCTATATATGTATCATACGCTGGCAAATAAAAATCAGGAATATAGTTTCTCTTTCTGCCTGCTTTTGATAGGTATGGGAGTTTCATGTTTTCATCACGTTCCCACTGGATGCTTAGTTCGTCAAGCCTCATAGCCATAATAACTTCCCAGGTACTATCCATCTGGACTTGTTTACCGTCTACTGTTTTATATATAGAAGGTTTAGACCATAACTTGGTTTTTTTCTTTTTAATTTTTCTACGTTTTACCATGTAAATAAGTATGGCGCTGAATATATATTATGAATGGTTTGGGGGATTAGCTCAGTTGGGAGAGCACCGGCTTTGCAAGCCGGGGGTCATCGGTTCGAACCCGATATCCTCCACCATTTTTATACTTATCTATATAATTTAGAATAGATAGAGTGATCATGAATCCCATTCAGTATAAGCCAATACTGGATTGCAGTTTCCTATAACATAAACTAGTTGATCAGATATTCTTACCTTAAAGTTTCCTAACCAAAAAGTAGTTTTAACTCCTCTTGAAGTTCTTGGTCGGTGAAAAACTATATTTTCATATATTCTATAATGTGAACTTCCATCACTATTTCTTGATATCTCTAGATGATACGGGTTATATACATAGCTTAAGCGCTTGTCACGTGATTGTCTAAAAGAATTTATGTATATGCCGGGTCTATTGTTTACACTGCTAATATGTTCAAGAACTACACTGCTATTTCTAACGTATCTATTACCAATATCTACATCATCGCCGTCACCATATAAATATTCCGTTAATACAGAGGAAGCCTCAGGTGCAAATATACTACCATACGCAATCATACCAAAATACATAGTATGTAGAGCAAGCTTATCAGTAAAAGTATTACTGTCTAGTATCTGTCTACGTTCTACTCTGTCAAAATATTCAGTTATCTCTACAGAAACTATATTTGCAACGTATTTAGCATCTTTAGATGAACTAGCTCCAACAAAGATTGTTAATAGAATAATAGAAGCAAAAACAAATAATGACGCATATAAAAATAATTTTTTAATCATAGTCACCTCCTTTTATATTAATATTATATCATAATAGTAAGAGATTTACACGTTTATTAGATTTTATGAATCAATATCTTATATTTCTCCTGTCCCAGATACAGGGAACCCTCTATAACCTAATGTTATTTCGTACCAGACGCAAAGTTCTTCAACGCCAGCGAACATTCTATCATTCCCTAGTAGATCAATGGCTCTTGAGACGCCATTAGAAAAGTTTTTCGAATTTAACATATAGTCTTCGATCTTTTCGCCGCCGCCACGCAATATATTAAAATCGTAATTGTCAGAATAACTATAGACATCTCCTTGTTTTGTAAATGATCCCCTTCCAACAGCTGCTGACAGACATACATACGGATTTAAAGATGTTTTTGACCAATCACCATTAGCATACGTTGCCTCTTGCGCTTCTGCGCTTGGGTCTAGCTTCTGAGCTTCGAAATAATCTCTGTAGCTAAATCCACCGGTGCTACCTCTATTTTCTGCATTTTTACAGATATAATACATTGCCCTCTTGTGATCATCGCTCGTAAGAATGATCTCTCTTTTTCTCAGAGATATAAAATATATAAAGAAAGCAATCCATACAGGTATATTGTTTGCAAGAAGCCCACTTGATGGAAAAAATCTTGCAATATTATATGCCGCTTTATGTATTGTTTCTCCGACGGTTCTAATTGAACGAAGTATGACATTTGTTAATCCTGTTTCAGTGCTTTCGTTAGGGGTCAAACTTAAAAGATCAGCCTGGCTATCGTTAGGTTCAACCTCTGCGGCTTCTTCAGAACTAAACTCATCATTCAGTCTCTGAACTGTGTCTGCGTATCTTACTGCTGCAAGCGAGATCCAAGCGCCTCCTGAATCAGTTTTCCTAGTAGACCAGATTCCGCCAGAACGTTTGTATTCATATTCAGTCTCTCCGGGAAACTGTACAACTTCATTGTCGCTTATTCCTTGAGCAAGTGTCTCTCCTGACGCGCTGCTCTCACGATCTGGGATGTTTATTCCATTTGCTTCTGATTCAGCTCCAATTGTAGCAATATTATCTTGCTCTACGCCTAATAAAGCTGCAGCAGTTTTCGGTCCAACAATTCCTGCAACATCACCTTGATTTGATCCTATTGAGTTTAACTGTCTTTCTCTTTGAAAAACTCGTACAGCTGCAACTGTTTGATCGTCATACACACCAGTAAGTTCTGCATCTACTTGAGCTTGTACGTATGTAACAGCGTCTCCTGATGAACCTCGCTTTATCTTAGTTTCATCAGTGTAGTTGTCAATAATACTATTTAATCTTTGTCTTGCAATAGTAATATTTGGTGTTAATGTTACTTCGTCTTCTGATCGACCTTGTTGTATCTCACCTGCTAGTTCTGGGAATGCATCGTCAAGTGCTGCTGAACTGTCAAGTGCTGACCACGACTGACTTCCTTGTCTTCTTGTGTGCCACTTATCGTTCTCACGTTTGTATTCATATACACTATCACCTGGTAATGTAAGTACTTCACCTTCGTTAGCTTCATTTAAAAAATTGTTAAACCCTTCTAATAGAGTTTTCATTTCATTTGTATTTTTCATTTTTATATTCCTGCGAGTTTTTGGAAACGAGATTCCGTTAATTGTTCCGACGTGTCTTCATCAGCTGGTTCATCTTCAGGAACGTCGTCTGGTGGGTTAACGATAACCCATTTTTCTATGATTTCGTTAATTGCAAGATACACTGATTGTTGATCTTGAATTCCTGTGAGTTTGGTTCCGAATCCAAATTCTACTTCTGGAATAAACTCACCGCGGGTATCTAGAAATTTGCTAACAAACTTGTCTTTAAGCTCGAGGGCGGCTTGCTCTTCGTAAACCACTACAGCCTCTGCGTCTAACCCCTCGTCAGGTTTGATAAGTAAATTAAACTCTGAATCCTTCCATTTTTCATCTACTATACTGTCGAACTCTTCAGACACATTTTCAGCTTTTATCCAGTTTGGAATATCATTTTTGCGTAGTAGAAGTTTCTTCTTAATTGCGTATTTCATTTTTTCTGTGAGTTTGAGCTTTATGTCGGGCTGTTGGACACTTCCACTGAATGCGGTCACTTCAAATCCATTTACAAAAGTTATAAAATTATCCCTAAAAGTCTTTTCACCTGATTTTGATATAGTTGAAAGTAAATTTCTAGCATCTTCGGCAGATAGTCCTGCTACTGCATCAAAACCACTATATTCTGTTGACAGAGCGTCCCATTTAGGGTGTGGAAAGTCAGCTGTCTCTTCTACCGATTCTTCTGCTGCTGCTTCTACTGCAGCTGCAGGTCCGGCTATTTTACCATGAACTTCAGAGTTGTACACTCCTGTTTCTACCATTCCTTCTATATTGCTTGTAATCAATTTAACGAGAGCTTCAGTCTTAGGGCCAAAATTGCCGTCTGGATCTCCCATTGCTTCAACTGTAGAAGTCATGCCCTCTATTTCTTTTAGATCATCTTGACTTGCTCTTGCCTTTAAGTAGGTCTGTAGAGCAGTTACAATACGACCTGAACTCTTTATTTTTAGTTCAACATCAGTTCCAAGTGAAAAGTAACCCCTGAGCGCTTCTTTTTCGGGTGCTTCAGTTAATAATGATAGCTCTGATTCTATGATCTCTATCAGAAGCTTTTTTGTAACTTTCATTTTTTGCTATCCTTTTAAGATACCTGCAAGCTTCTGGAAACGGTCGTAGGATAGAGATTCTGTGATAGCGCCGTCGGTACTCGTAAGATCTCCTGAAACGTAGCTTGAATATGAACGATTATTTCTGTTTAAAATGCGGACATGACCTCCAAGGTCTAAAAACTCTTTTATCTCGTCTGACATTTCTTGAACGGTTTCCGCTTTATCGTCGCTAGTAACGCTTCTCTTATAATAAGCTAGTAGCATCTCTGAAGGTGTTGGAACATTCAACTCATTGTCTGATATTGTTTGAGCAGCTCTTTCGTAAAATTCTTGAGCTGCTACGTTAAAGTTTCCTAGTGCTGTCATAACCGCTTCTTCATCTGCATTCTCACCTCCGCCACCCCCCCATTCGGTGGCGGAGTAGCCGTAGCTATTCTCACCTATTGTCTTTGCAGTTTCTTTTATTACAAGTACTAACTCTCTAATATGTGTATTAGTTGACGTTATAGTCGCTTGTTGTTCTGTTGCCCCTGAAGCCATCACCTCTGAGCTGTTTGCTGTCAGCGCCCTCGCATTTCTCTCTATTATTCTTTTCATCTCTTGATATTGGGCTCCATGAAGCTCTGTATCATACCAACTAACAACGGCGTTTCTTTTCTCTTGAGCGGTCTCTGCTGCATCTAGTTTTGCACCTGCGTCTTTGAGGTGTTTATAATGATATTCAGTAGGCGTTAATATAGTTGATGGGATAGGTGTTGAGTCAGTGAAAATAGCAACATGACTTAAACATGATTCGTAATACTCTTCTGCCAGGTTATCAAATGTTCTTAGATTTTCAAGAATCAGGGCTTCGTCTGTGTCTCTGTACCATGATTTGTTCATTTGCTCTTCGTTTTCATCGGCTATGCTTACTAATTGTCGTCTAAGCGCTGTGGCGAGTTCTTCTAGAGCTTCTGTGGCTGTGCTTATGCTGTCTTCAGACGGCTCTCCGGCTCCTGCTTCAGGTCCGCCTGTTACTGTAACTACAGGTCCTGCTACGGCTTCTCCATCTTCTCCAACTTCTGCAGGTTCGTTGTTGACAGGTGTTCCTGCTGTGAACTCAATTTCGTTTAAATAAGAATTGAATCTTTCGATAATGCTTTTTGATTCGTTTAACCCTACGATATCAGCTGTAGTGACTTCTGAATAGGTGGCATTCGCATGATAATCTCTATTTCCTTTTCTAATCCAAAGTGTATAATCAGTGCCGTCGGCTTTATGCTCGCCTTGGTACCACCATACGCTCTTGGCGGGGTCCCATACGAGTGCTATTTCAGCAGATGCCGCTTCTTCAGGCGAAGAACCGCTACCTCTACTTACAGCCGATCCTGTTGCTTCAGCATTGGCAAGCAATGAAGCAGCAGTGTTTGGGCCAGCGGCTCCATCGTCTGATAGTCCGTATTTAGTCTGTACTGCCTTAACAGCAAGTTCAGTCTTGCCTCCGTAATCTTTGTCAGACTCTCCGGCAGCGCCGAGCCATTGATGACTCATGTTGCCTAATCTTGCTCTAAGAGCATCTTGAAGTAACCCAACTTTATCGCCTTTCATTCTTCTTTTCAGAACACTGCCGTTGTCTTTCATTGCCGTAAGCATGGTAATTGATTCCGGGCTTAGATCAGTTTCTCCACCTGTCTGAGAAGAAGTCTCTTCAGTCGCTGTGTCGTCTTCATCGTCGTCTGTCGGAATGTCGACAGTTACCGGGTCTATTGGCGCCTGTATTCCTGATGCAGTTTTTCCTGAAGCCATAGATGTAGCAGCTGTTGTACCGATCCATTCTTTTACCACAGCTCTATCAAAAATACCCTTCAGTGTTTGGTTTTCGTCGATGTCAGATTGTATAATTGCTCCGTCAATTTGAGACCATATCATTTCGAATTTTGTTTTGAATTTACGCTTCCTGTCCCTATCACGATCTGAAGCGTCGGTAGGAAGATCTCCTAGACGATCATCTTTGTCTAGCCAATTTAACAGTGCATTTAATGTTCTCTGTGGATTCCGCCAACCAAGCCAACCAGTGCGTTCAACATCACCTTCATCTTCGTTTAGTAAATTCATCTCAGCTTCGATTATTTCACGAAGTATGTTTTTTGTAACTTTCATTTTTATTATCCTTTTAAGAGTCCAGCTAGTTTTGTAAATCTGTCAAATGTGAATGATTCGTTTTGATTCTGTCTTGCATGCTGTGAATATGGTGCAGAATTTCTTTCTATCTGCGTTTTCATAACATCATAGTTTCCACCACCAAGGAACTCGTCCATCTGATCTATCATTTCTTCTATAGAATTAGCAGCATCGTCAGATGTGACGTTTTGTTGATATGCTATCAATAGTAATTGTGAAGGTGTGTCTATGTCAAGATCATTTTCTTCTATTCTTTGTGAATTGTTGATGTAAAACTGAGTTGCACCTGCATCAAATGCATTTATTGCTGTCATTACCTTGTCTTCGTCTGAATTATCTCCAAACGTGGAGAGTCCTAGTGCTGTTGCGGCCATTCCACCTATAGACGCACTGCCGGCTGCTGCACCTACTAAGGCAGCAGATCTGCCGGTCATCGATGCACCAGTTCGAGTTGCTTGACCCATTGAAGTCAAAGCTGCTACTCCCCGTGCTGTTCTTGTAGCATTTGCAGCTTGATGTGCTGACTGACCCGCAAGCTGTGCAGCTCGCCAACCGGAACCACCGGCTCGGGCTGCCTGCATCGCTTGTTGACCGGCGGCTAACTTGGCAGCGTTTGTTGCAGCAACTGTTCCAATCCCAGCTTTCGTCCCCAAATTAGCAGCAAATGCTGCCTGTCCGTATACTGGAATAAAAAACGAGGCAATCGATGCTGTAGATCCGAGCATTCTTGCCGCTCCGCCCCATGTAGCTCTTGTATCGTAACTATTAGCAGCAATAACAACTGCAGTATATTCAATAACACCCATTAGTTCTTCTAGATCGTTGTTAACTGCAGCAATTGCCTCCTGATCTGCATCAGGATTAGATGAAACTGCTACTTCTCTTGCTTTTTTATGCAGAGGAAAGTTGTTACGCTGTATTATTCTTAACATTGTGGCACGTTCTGACGATTCCAAGAAGCTATCTAATTTATCTTGTACTTCATCTACAGTCTGCCATCCTGTTTTGTCGGCTAATATTTTCGACGGAGTATCATCAAAGTTAGTTGTCCCGCCGGCGACGATATATGCTTTTACCTTGTCAGCAAGATCATCATAAAGTTCAGTAGACAGTTCATCAAAAGCAGCCAATGCTGACATTCCTTTTGCTTCGTCTGAGTTTGTAAAGAACCCTTTGTTTCCTTCATCGGCCATCGCATTTGCGTGTGTTGTGATCTCGTTCTTGAATGTCTGTATTCTTTCTGAAATTGCTATTCCTTGATCTTCTAGTGTCAAGATAGGCTCGCCTCTTCCTACGTCATCTCTATCAGTATTCAGTATATTGTTGTCTGACTGTTGAGTTGATGCCGAGAACTCTAATAACATTACTTTGGCTAGTGAATAAGATTCTGGGATAGTAACAGGCACGTCAGCTATTTCGGCACCAGCTACTGGTTCTTCGACTACTGGTTCTTCTGCTGCTGCCTGCATTACAGCAGTCTCTAGTGAGTCTATGTCACTCTGAGTTACGTTTGCCCAAGTGTCACCTGAGCTCATTTTTATATGGAAGTCTTCTTCGTCTTTTACGATCCATATTTGATAGATTGGATTATTAGGATCTTCGTCGTAATAATAATGATTATGAAATGCATACCATACTGATTTTTGTGTGTCCCAGACGAACATAGGACCCGGCTTTTCCGGTCGTTCAGCTGGTCGAGCCGCTGCCGCCGCCGCTGCTGCCGCCTCTTCTTCTGCTGATCCTGCGCCGTCTGCAGGAGCTGTTTCAGCTCTTGATGTAACAGCTGCTTGTTCAGCTCCGTCTGTTTTTAGTGCAGTCCACGTCTGTCTTCCTACGATTCCATCTACTTGAAGACCGTACACGCCTTGCATTGTTTCTACAGCTGTTTTAGTTGCTGAATCAAATGTGCCAGTTACTTCGATTAATTGATCTTCTTTTCCATGAGACTGCAGTCTTGCGTTTAATATATTTTGAAGTGCAGTTACTTTTGCCCCAGAGCTTCCGAACTTAAGAACAGAACCACCACTTGAAAGATAATCAAGCGTACTAATATCACCGGCGCTTACTTCACTCGTCTGAAAGGGCGTATCTAAAGCGGCTATATCGACAGGTTCAGCTGTTCCTGCTGAAGTTCTTCCAGCAGAAAGTGAAAACACACCGCCCGAGCCTTCAAGCCATCCTTTACCGACAGCAGCATTCGTAACTGTCTGTAATAGATCACCATAGTTTTCGTTAGAAAAATCAGAAGCATCTAAGTTCATAAACTCGTTTCGCCACTGTCTATTGAAAGCTGTCTGATTGTCGCGACCTATTTGCCTGCTCAGTCTGTTAATTTGACCTTTATTTGTACGTACATCAATACGCTGTCCAACTCTCTCATTAATGAGCTCACTTTCGATCATATCGCGGAGTATTCTTTTGGTAACTTTCATTTTTAACCTTTCTATTTTTGTAACGTTACGGGCGCATATAACGCTTTATCTTTTATAAATATATTCTAAATATTGTTTTTGTTCATATTTATGATAAAATATGTGCACTATTCATTGTAATCTTTAATTCATATCTGTTAATACATTTATCATCAAGCATCTCAGTGACTTTGCTGAATAGATGCCCTAAGAACCTGACGTCGCTTGGGAAGAATTTGATAACATCTGTTGACCTTGCAGTCACTCTCATTGTCAGCACGTCGTCTCTCATGATTGTATGTATCATCGATATGCACTCTGGCTGTACAAAGACGAATCTTCTTGTCTTGCCCTGTTCCTGGGCTATGCTGTACTTGTTAACCCCTGTCAGTTCATCGGTGATATTCCCGCGCACGCGTTCCAATATATCGGTATAGTGCTCTCTTTCGAGGTCCCAGTCGAACACTGCATCATCAGGTGGGAAGGGTGCATTCGATGATAGTGTTAAAGAAAGCCCGCTTGCCTCGTTGTTGGGTTGAGCATCTGCCATCTGTCTTACATCATTGTGGATAGTGTCAATTGTCGGTACATCATTGAGCCATTGTAGTGATAGTTCAGATGCATTCAAGACATCATCGTCTCTGATAACTAGAACATTTGGAAAGCTTTCAAAATGCATAAGCTCTTCGTTGTATAGATCGTATACTTTGCTGATAGACTCTATGTCATGTATCTCGTCGCCACGTATGTCGTATCTTTCTTCTAACAGTCTGAACCTTGGCATTAATACGATGAGTCTATTGTCAAGATTAAAGAGATGTTCTTTTAGCTGTCTACGCCATCTTTTTATTATTTGGTCGTCGCGATTATAACGGCGAGCGTAGACGAGCATTGTTAGCTGAGCTCTGTCGTGGATGTTGAATGCGTAATCATTGCTACGGTGAATATCCCAATAAAGAGTGCTCTTGCCTGATAAGTCAGGCCCCTCAATCGTTAGGTTATCAACTTGAACTGCTGGCGTCATTTTCTCTCCTTCACTTTGGGACAATATAAAATTATAGTCATAGTATCTTATTCAAACGATCTAATTTGTTTCATCTTCCATGCAGTCGTACTCATTCCCCAGGCTGCATCATGCTTGATTTCAGATACCCAGATTGTAAACGGTTCAGGCGCTTGATTAAACTTGCCCCAGACCCTAATCCAAGACTGATTATTGTCGGCGTCTATAGCCTTCAGTCTAAAGAACTTCTTATTATTCTTTGTTGTGCGTTCTACTACTTCTGTAATGCAACACCAACCAACATCGGTCTCACCAGGAGCTATTTCAAACACTGATTGGACTTGTTTATCCGCTATTCGTTTCATCATAGCCTCAGGGAATAGAAGCGAGTTGCTCACTGTTTTTGTGATGTCATGAAAGAATAGAATCTTTTCTGAACGATTCCAATCGAAGACGTTTTTATATTGTTCAATCAACCCAGGCAACAGTGGCTCAGGGAACTCATCGTTCTTAAGCATGCGTGCTTGTTGAGTCCTTGTCAGACCGAACTCACCTTTCTTAAGCGTCTCATAATTCTTATCATCAGTGATTATATGAAGAAGCTGATTATGATTCTTGATTGTGCCGTCTTGCATCTCTGTTATTGAGTTGAATGCCTCAATCTTACAAAGTGATGTAAACGCAGTCTTATTCATCTTTGAATGTTTCCATTTGCCGTCTTCATTAAAGAGCAAGTTGTTAAGATCAGTGAACGGACGAGCTCCCATGATTTCAAGCATTGCCTTGGAACCCACGCCTTTGACAGAGCTCAGAGGTGGGACGAACGACTCAATCTCCTCAGAGTATTCCCATTCATTTCCTGAATAGTTTATGTCAGCAGGGGCGAATCGATAACCGAGTGCCTTGATCTCACCAATTGTCTTTTCTAGCTTGGCAGGATTGTCGTTGTTTGTCTGTAATAGAGTTGCAAGCCACATTGGTTCATGATGAGTATGTAACCAAGCAGCGTAGTATGAGTCAATGGCATAGGCAACGGCGTGGCTTTTGTTGAAGCCATAACTTGCGAATGCCTCAATCTCAGACCATAGCTTGTTTGATATTTTTTCATCAATGTCATGAAGATTACGAGCACCTTCAACAAACTTATTTCTTGCTACCTCACGTTCACCTACTTTACCGCCAGCTGAGTCTACAGATATCTTGACAAGTGTCTTACGTAGTTTATCAGACTCACCAGGAGTGAACCCAGCCATCTCTTGTGCCAGCATCATGAACTGTTCCTGGAACACAATGAACCCATATGTATCCTTTAGGACTTTTTCAATCGATGGGTGATCGAATACAATAGGCTCGCCTGCAACTACTTTGTTCCTTACTTTGACATATTTCTTGTGAACGTTAGCCTTGAGAGGTCCAGGACGATAGATGGCAGTCAGAGCAGCAAGTTCGACTAGAGTTGTGGGCTTTGCCTGTAGGCAGAACTGTTGAGCACCGCTAGCTGTAAACTGGAAGACGCCAACGAACCGACCTTCGTGATAAACATGTTTCCAGACTTCTTGATCATCCTGAAGATTAGTGCGGCAATTCAGGTGTTCGTCAAAGTAAGCTTTAATTTCAAGGAACGTGGGCTCACTATCATTTTGCTTACGAAGAATACGACGTATGCAATTTTCAGTATTCTTTAGCAGTGACAGCCCAAGGAAGTCGAACTTTAATATACCGTTGTCCTCAAGATGTCGGAAGTTCATACCTTCAGCCCACGGTGTCTGCATCTCACCTCGGACGCCGATAACTGGCATCTGTTTTGACATTTCAACTGGATCACCGATAATCACACCGCCAGCATGACGACCGATTGATTTATTCTGTTGGAACAATGTTGCAACATGCTTCTCGACGTCTGGATATTTTTCCATGAATGATTTGTATTTATCAGAGTGCTTCATGCTGTCTTCATGCTTTAGAACGAACACACCTCTTTCTTGGTTTTGATCATGTGCCTTTGCGAACACTTCGTCTTGAATGTTATTAGTGACATCATTGACCTCCATGAAAGGAACGCCATAGAACTTACCGATGTCTTTGACTAATGATTTTAATTTTAATGTGTTGAAGTTTGAAACAGGAACTACGGCTTCATCACCATATAGTTCCTTTGCAGCCTTGATCAGTTCATCGCGGTCACCGGCATCGGTATCTATATCAGGCCAAGAGACGCGATGACGACCGAGGAACCGAGCCCACAGGAGATCATAAGGAATAGGATCAACGTGTGTAATACCAAGAAGATAATTAACAAGACTACCGGCACCTGATCCTCTACCTGGACCCATTAACGTTCTGTTCTCGGCAATCTTGAAGATTTCTGTCATTGTCAAGAAGTAAGAAGAGTGACCGAGGAACTTAATGTCAGACAGTTCCTCTTTTACTCTTGCTACATACTCAGGCTTATCAGCCATTCCTTCAGCTACCATTGCCGTCTTGACGATAGCAGCCAACTGTTGGAATTCATCACGTTCAGGGTGAGCCTTGTCAACGTGCTTTGGAAGCTTGACAGAAGTATCAATCCAGACATCTTCACAAAGATTCCATGCAATATCATGCGTTCGTTCAATGGCATCCTTAACAATAACCTCAGTGCCTTTATAGAAGTCAAATTCAGCACGGCCTTCGCCGTATTCATCCCACATTTGTTTAGCATTCTTAGGATAGAGCAGACACTTAAGCTCTTCTTTTGTAGGCAGTGTTTCTTCAGCCAAGTTAGAACCCATCCAACCGAGCTTTTTATATAACTCACGTGCCTCCCATGCATCAGAGCTTGGGAAGTGAGAATCAGCAGTTGCTATGAGCGGAGTCCCGGTCTTTTTAGACAGCTCGAGGAGACAATAATTAGAAAGATGTTGAGCGCCGAGTTTATTAAACTGTAATTCAAGGAAGAAGTTCTCTGATCCTACAGCATCTACGAAGCGATCTGTCATATTCTCTAGACGTTTCATAATCGGCGAAAGTATCGCTGGCTCAGTGATAAGATCAGGACTAAGCTCCATAAACGTCTTGTCAGGAAACTGTCTAAATATCTCACCAGCAGCGAATCCGCCAACACATGCTGTTGACACGACAAGCCCTTCACCATGTTCTTTTAGAAGCTTAAAGTCTATACGAGGGAAACGATAGAATCCATCGCGGTACGACTTTTTAACTAGAGTGAAAAGGTTCTCAAGACCTTTTCTGTTTTTAGCAATGACAATAAGATGATAGTACTTTTTCCACTCAGGCTTTCCAATGAGACCTTTCTTTGTAGCATTCTCATCCTCAATAACTAGACCGCCTTGCTCATCATCGCCGGAAGAAATAGTGACACGCTTTTTAGCTGCTTTGTTTGCAGACATCTCTTCTTTATGGGCAGTATGTTGTTGCTTCCAGACGTCAAGATCGGGTACAAAATAGAATTCAACGCCGTTTAGTTGGCGATATTTTTGGCCACGCTTTTTGGCAGCATTGGCCCCTACGTGAGCATGGGCAAGTCCGTTACCGTTACCATGATCTGTTAGTGCCCAGCTATCCATTCCTTGCTTTTCAGATAGAACGAATTCAATGTGATCTTGAGGATAACCCAGTCCGTCGAACGGTGAAAAGTTACTGTGGCCGTGGAGACCTGTGAATGATTGAGGGATTGCGAATTTATCGAATGATGACATTATAGTCCTTTTGTGTCAATGTATATTTTATTATACAATAGTTTTCCTTCGTTTACACGAATACCGAAGGATTTTATTTTATCTGAGCGTTTTAATTTTTTGTATCTTGATTCAGCTTTTGATGCTGAAGATCTATCTAAGTGAGACTCTACGAATACTAAAGAAATTGGGCGGCGAGAACGTGTATATTTTGCGCCTTTCTTTGTATTATTGTGTTCATGTATTCGACGTTGCACATCGGTAGTAATCCCGATGTAAATACTTGAATCATTGCATATAGCAGCATATAGGCTCCATGGTTTGTACATTTTTAATCTCTGTCATTTCTAAAGCAGACAAATGTCGGAAATCTTAGTGATCTATCTGGAGTGATCTCTTGATATCTGATCTCAATTGTCCTACCGATATATTTTTCTTTGTTGTCCCAGATTTCAGACCTAATCTCGTCAGATAACCCAGAACCAACTTGAACTTTGACTCCTTGGTGATATACAACAAATGCGCCAAGCGTCCCTACATGCTTGCCACGGCCTTCTAATAGGTCGTCTACAGGTAGGTCTACATCAAAAAACGCCTTGAGCTTCATGATGTCGTAACTTCTTTTGAATTGATACGGAGCTTGCGGATTTTTGATCATCGCGCCCTCGAAGCCTTCAGAGACGAATTTGTCATGAAGAACTTTCACGAGATCAGAGTCTTCGGAGACTGAAAGAGTTTCTTTATCAACATAAGAGATCGAGTTGTCTTCGGTATCGAGAGTGCTGATTCTGTCGTAAAGTGTAACGAGTCTGTCAACATAACTAGTTGTTGCGTCTTTGCTGTCCCATTCTTCAAGGGAACAAAAATCAAAAAGAGCTAAAAAAGTGCCGTCGGTCTCAACATCACCCTTACGATATGCCTGTCTCATCAAGGCAACGAAGTCATCACCCATAAGCTCACCATCGTAACACCCATCACCCATTGAGATGAGCGAGGGTCCAATAGTGTCTATAAAGTTAGTGATCGGCTTACCGGAACGAGCATACATGACGACTGCACCGTCTCTGACAATGGAGAAGCATCTAATACCGTCGAGCTTTCTTTCAACAATCATACTGTCCCACTTTGAGACACGTTTTTCATCAAACTTTTGAGCCAATGAGACATCGAATGTAGGGATTAGCCCATGAAAGTCCTTATTGATTGTCGTAGTAGACAGACCGATTGCAATATGCTTCTTGAGAATCTTTCTCATCCACTTCTCTTCGTCTTCAGTGACAAGATTAAAAGCAGATTCTATCTCTTCTATTGCAGCATTCCCGGTGATCTCTCTGCTGGCACACTTGTCACAAGCAGCAAAGAACACTTGCCATCTCAGGTTTTCTGTTGTCAGTGGGAACCTGTCCTTCGTTTTCGGTATTTTGATAATATGAAAGGGCACAAACTGATCGAAGCTGTACTTGAGTATCTTCCTCAATAGGTAAGAGTTGTTCTCAAGTACTAACGTTCTTTTCGCGTTTGTACCCTTCGTTGTTTTGATTTCTGTAAGTAAGTCTGATATTGGCAATTTTTCTCCTATAAGGATATTATACCACTAATATTCAGTATTTACATGAAAATCATTTTATTATATTGTCTGTTTCTTGTGATTTTTATTTTACCGAACTCCCCACGTTGAAAAAATAAACCCGTCAGCTTGTACTCTAGGAAGTTGAGCGGCACCCTGTATATTATTTGTAGCTGCCCCTTCTCGAGCTAGCGAATCTGCAGCTTGCATAGATATTTGTACATCGTTCGCCAACTCAAACT
>Ga0115003_10001913_pt1 | contig 17703 bp, 13 predicted proteins | sample ArcticOcean_MG_C_7_FD_88736 | JGI IMG/M metagenome (GOLD analysis project Ga0115003, IMG submission 88736) | Marine microbial communities from western Arctic Ocean - ArcticOcean_MG_CB11_88 | ecosystem: Environmental > Aquatic > Marine > Oceanic | place: Arctic Ocean: Canada Basin | collected... | reverse complement strand
TGTTATAGTCGTACTTATACTTATATTTTCATTAAACAATAACTGGGTCTTAATTAATTCATTTAAAATTGAATTATTATTTAACATCTCAAATAACTTATAATCATTTATATTAATATTTATGTTTAAATCAAATGGGTCAATTGAAAAATTTCCCTCATAATCTATTCTAATATTCTTTATTCTCGAATTGTTGGAATCAAAAAAAATTATATCCTTATCAATTTTATAATTTGAGTTGATTGAAGACTTTAATAATGAAATAATATTTCTTCCATTACTAAAACTAGTCTCTATATTGTCATATATATCAAGAATATCTAATTTAAGTGTTTTAGCAGTAATATGGATTTCCTGGCTTTTAGTGGTTTTAAATTTTTTAATAAAATCAAAGGTGAATGGTATATTAAAAACTTTCCCTTTTAGATTAAATAAATTTGATAAATTTTCTTTATCCCAGAATAGAAATGCTTTTGATATTTTAATAATAGCAATTGTTTCATTTGAATTATCTTTAAAAAAGATATTACTCTTATTAATCTTAATTTTTTTATTGGAAAACATACTATCATTACTATTTTTTAATAACTCGTAATTATCTCTGAATATCGAAAAATTAGCTTTATCAATTTTTATATATTTAAGTGTTATTTTGTCTTTATTAAAAAAATTTTTTTGGTCAATAAACACTTTTAATATTTTAATATCTGCAAATGAGCTCATCTTACCACTGCCTTCTCTAATTATTTTAGAATCCTTAATTAAAAAATGTGGTGATGGTAAAATACGATACGATACGTCATGAGATATACTAAAATTAGTTTTAAATTCTTTTAATAGTTTTTGCTCAATATTACTCTGTACCCAAGTTTTATCGTATAAAGCAGGTATCGATAAGTAAAATAGATAAAGGAATAATAATGATATAAAGGTTATTAGATATTTATTAAAGTTACTAATTAAAAAGTTATTATTTGTTTTATTCTTAACTTTGAATATTGTCTTAATAATTGAGTTATTAAATTTACTAACTAGAAATTTATTATTTGTTTTATTCTTAACTTTGAATATTATCTTGTTAATTGAGTTATTAAATTTTTTAATAAATTGTTTCATAAATATGATTGAAATTTAATTAGCTTATAGTGAATTTTTAAAAAATGATAAACTCTGAATATTTAAATAATCTGAATGAAGCTCAAAAAGAGGCCGTTTTACACCTTGATGGCCCTTTACTTATAGTTGCTGGTGCTGGATCTGGAAAAACTAAGGTTCTTACGTCTAGAATTGCTCATATTATTAATGAAAAAAAAGCATTCCCCACTCAAATATTATCTGTGACATTTACCAATAAGGCTGCGAAAGAAATGCAAAGTAGGGTTAGTGCTATACTTAATTCTGAGGCTACTGGATTGTCCTGGCTCGGCACATTTCACTCTATATGTGCAAAGTTATTAAGAAAGCATGCACCTGCAGTGGGATTAACTTCTAACTTTACAATTATCGATACTGATGACCAGGTAAGGTTAATAAAAAATATATGCAAAGCTGAAAATATAGACATCAAGCAATTAGCACCCAAATACATTCTATCTATTATTGATAGATGGAAAAATAAAGGTTTTTACCCAAACGAGGTTATTATTAATAAAAATGATATCTATGAAAAAACAGTGTTTCCTCTCTATAAAATTTATCAACAAAAATTATTAGATTTAAAAGCATGTGATTTTGGTGATTTAATCTTACACGTTGTTAAAATTTTAGAAAGAAATTCAGATATTAGAGAAATTTATTCAAATAATTTCAAATATATATTAGTAGATGAGTATCAAGATACAAATTACATTCAAAGTAGATGGTTATATTTATTATCACAAAAGCATAAAAATATATGTTGTGTTGGTGATGATGATCAATCAATTTATAGTTGGCGTGGAGCAGAAATTAAAAATTTTTTAGAATTTGATCAAGTTTATAAAAATTCAAAAGTAATACGATTAGAAGAAAACTATCGATCATCTCAAAACATTTTATCTGTTGCATCCAACCTTATTGCAAATAATCAAAATAGAGTTGGAAAAACTTTAAAAACTACAATGGAAGAAGGTGATTTAGTTAAACTTAATTGTTTTAAAAATGGAAAAGATGAAGCTATAGGAATTTCAGATGAAATAGAAAAAAAATTAAAAAATAATTATTCTTTTAATAACATTGCAATTTTAGTCAGAGCTATATTCCAAACAAGAGAATTTGAAGAACGTTTTTTAAAAATTGGAATACCTTATAGAATTTTAGGAGGGACTAAATTTTATGAAAGAGCAGAAATTAAAGATTGCGTAGCTTATTTAAGATTAATTCATCAACCAAAAGATGATTTAGCTTTCGGTAGAATAGTAAATAATCCCAAGAGATCTATTGGTGAGAGTACTATAAAATTAATACATGAATTTTCAAACAAAAATTCAGTAAGTTTAGAAATAGCATCAAAAACCTTAATTGAACAAAATTTAATTAAACCTAAAACAAAAATGGGTCTTAGTTCTTTTTTATTTCTAATAGATAAGTGGAGGAATGATATTAATATAAAAAAAATTAGTCATGTTAAATTACTACAATTAGTATTGGATGAATCGGGATACTCTGCGATGCTTAAAATTAAGAAAGATCTTGACAACGAAAGTAGGTTAGAAAATATTAAAGAACTTTTAAGCGCAATGAAAGAATTTGATGATTTGGAAAATTTTTTAGAACATGTGGCTTTAGCAACTTCAATTGATCGGGACTGGGATGGCGAAAAAATTAATATGATGACGATGCATGGTTCAAAAGGCTTAGAATTTGATGTTATTTTTCTTCCTGGATGGGAGGAAGGTCTTTTTCCTCATCAAAAATCAATTGAAGAAAAGGGTCAGAATGGGCTAGAAGAAGAAAGAAGATTAGCCTATGTCGGTATAACTAGAGCAAAAAAAAAAGCCATTATATCATTTGCTATGAATAGGTTTTATCAAGGGAACTGGATTGACAGTATGGCATCTAGATTTATTGAAGAATTGCCAGAAAAGTATTTAGAAAAGAATTCATTTTTTGATGATGTTAAAGATGATGATGGTGATTTTGAATTTAATCAAGATTTTGAAGTTGATGAAGGAACAAGAAGTCCAGGGTGGATTAGATATCAGAAAAGAATCAAATGACTTTAAATGGAATAAAGATACTCAGAGAAAAATTTAAAAAATTTGAAATTGATGGATATATCGTACCCAAAAATGATGAATTTTTTTCTGAATATGCAGAAAATGATCGTTTAAAAAATATTTCAAATTTTACTGGTTCTGCAGGATTAGCAATTATCTTAAAAAAAAATAATTACTTGTTTGTTGATGGAAGATATACAATTCAAGCACAAAATGAATCAGGTAAAAATTTTAAAATTATTGAAATTCATAAAAAATTACCCCACAATATAATTAAAAAATGCAAATTAGGTTTTGATCCACTTTTATTTACGTCGAATAAACTTAAACGATATTTCTCAAGTAATATTAAGTTAGTTTCAATTAATGAAAATTTAATTGATAAAATATATAAAAATAAAAATAAAAAAGCAAAACCATTTTTTTCTTTGTCAAAAAATATAGTTGGTGAAAGCTACCAATCAAAAATTAAAAAGGTTATAAATTTTCTAAAAAAGAATAAAGCTGATTATCTATTTGTTAGTGCTCCTGAAAATGTTGCTTGGCTATTAAATATAAGAGGATCTGATAACCCAACAAGTCCAATTCCAAATTCACGTTTAATTATTGGTAAAAATAAACAATTGTTATTAATCGCAAAGAAAGGCTGTGTACAAAAAATTATTAACCAAAAAAAAATAAAAAGAGGTCAAATAATTGACTTTGATCAATTAAAAGAGTCAATAAATAAACTAAAAGGTACTAATTTTATAATTGATCATCATTCATGCTCTATTTTTGCAGAAAGAGTTATAAAATCTAAATTTAAAATTCTGGATATAAAAGACCCTATTTATAAATTAAAATCTATTAAAAATTCATCTGAAATTAAGCATATGATTGAAGCTCATAAAAAAGATGGTTTAGCGTTAACAAGGTTTATTTACTGGATTAAAAATATAAATAAAAAAAGATTAAGTGAAGTTGATGCTCAAAATAAATTAGAAAAATTTAGAAAAATGAACAAGGATTATTTATTTCCTAGTTTTAATACAATAGCTGGAGCTGGCTCAAACGGTGCAATTGTTCATTACAGAGCAACTAAACTTAATACAAAAAATATTAATAAAAATGACATATTCTTGTGTGATTCAGGTGGTCAATATAAATATGGCACAACAGATGTTACTAGAACATTGTGTTTTTCTAAACCTAGACAATACATAAAAGATGCATTTACCAAAGTATTAAAAGGTCATATTGCGGTAGTACTCACAAACCTAAATAAAGACAATACTGGTAAAAAAATTGACCTACGTGCCAGAAAGTTTTTAAAAAAAGATGGTTTAGATTATGCTCATGGTACTGGTCATGGTGTAGGTTTTTTTTTAAATGTACATGAAGGACCTCAATCAATATCAAAATATAATTCTACAATAATTGATAAAGGAATGATTTTAAGTAATGAACCTGGATTTTATAAAAAAAATTATTTTGGGATTAGAATAGAAAATCTACTTTATGTAAAAAAAATAAATAATAATTTAAGTTTTGAAAACCTTACTTTAGCTCCAATCGAAAACGATCTAATTAATTATAGTTTACTAAACAAGGTGGAAAAAAACTATTTATTCAAATATCATTTGAGTATCTATTCAGAATATTCGAGTGTTTTAAATAAAAAAGAAAAAAATTGGTTAGCTAGTCTTATTTAACATTTTAATCCACTCTAATTGATTTATTATTCGGATACCCAGTTTTTTAGCTGTATTAATTTTTTTAATCGTTGATTTTTCACCAGAAATTAAAAAATCCAGTTTCTTATTAACATTACTAATTATTTTTCCTGAATTTTTTTCAATTAACGACTTTGCTTCAGCTCTGCTAATTCCATTTAATTTTCCTGTAAGCATAAAAGTCTTATTTTTTAATAATCCATTATTGTCAATTGGAATTACATCTGCAATCAAAAGATTTTTATCCAGTGCAAATAATACATTTAGATTAGTCTTATTTGAGAAAAATTTTTTAATTGATTGTATTTGTGTAGGACCAATTCCATCTATATTTGACAAATTATCAATATTTTTATTTTCATTAAGTTTCAAAAAATTTGATGATGATTTTAAATGTGTAGCTATTAATTTTGCATTTTCTTGTCCTATATGCCTGATGCCTAGTGAATAAATAAATCTCTCCAAAGAAATTTGTTTTTTTTGTTCTATAGAAAATTTTAAATTAGTCACAGATAACCCTCCCCAACCTTCTAATTTTTCTATTTTTTTATAATCTAAATTAAAAATATTTTGTGGTAATCTAATTATTTTTAAATTCCAAAAATTCTCTACAATCTTTTTACCTAATCCCTCTATATTAAAAGCTTCTTTTGAAACAAAATGTTTTATTTTTTCAATAGCAATTTTTTCACATTCATATCCTTCACTTACACATCTTCTTACAGCATCTTGTTTTTTAGTTGTTTCATTAAAATCTTTTATTGTTTTTTATCCACAGGAAGGACAATTTATAGGAAAAATAAATTTTTTAGAATTTTTATTTCTTTTTTTCAGATCGACTGAAATAACATGTGGTATTACATCTCCTGCTCTTTCTACTGTAACAGTATCTCCAATTCTTATGTCTTTTCGAACTATTTCATCTTCATTATGTAACGTTGCATTAGAAACCATTACACCACCAATATTTACTGGCTTAATTTTTGCAACTGGTGTGAGCGCCCCAGTTCTTCCTAATTGTATTTCAATATTTAGTATCTCGGAAACTGAATTATTTGCAGAAAATTTGTGAGCTATGGCCCATCGTGGTGCATTAGCAGCAAAACCTAGCCTCCTTTGTAAATTAAAATTATTAATTTTATAAACAACTCCATCTATATCAAAAGGAATTTCTTTTCTTTTTTCTTCTAATTCTTTATGATTTAAGATTAAATTCTTAATACTTGATATTTTTTTATTATATAAATTAGTCTTAAATCCCCATAGTTTCAGATTTTTTAAAAAATCAACCTGATTGTCTATTTTCATATTTTTTACATGGCCATGAGTATAAGCAATAAATTTAAGTGGAATTTTACTTGTAACCTTGGAATCTTTTTGTCTTAAAGAACCAGAAGCAGCATTTCTAGGATTTGCAAATTTTCCATTTATTTTTTTAAAATCATTATTTTCAATAAACACTTCACCTCTTATATCAATTTCTTCTGGAAAATTTTTTTCATTTATGGAAGTTGGTATATCTTTAATTGTTTTTAAATTTTTAGTGATATCTTCTCCTTCTGATCCATCTCCCCTAGAAAGACCTTGTGTAAACTTACCATTGAGATATGTCAGAGAAGCTGAAATTCCATCAATTTTAGGTTCAGTGCTGTATTCAATTGTGTTTGCATCTTTCAAACTTAAAAATTTTATAATTTTTTTTTCAAAGTTTTCTAAATCTTCTTCATTAAAAGCATTGCTCAATGATAACATTGGAACTTTATGTTTTACTTTTGAAAAATTTTTGGAGGGCTTAAATCCTACAGATCTGGTTGGTGATTTTTCACTTTTTAAAAAATCATACTTATTTTCTAAGTCAATTAAATCTTTTTTTAATAAATCAAATTCTTGATCTGAAATAATAGATTGATCTTTATCATAATAAAATTTATTATATTTTTCTATTAAAGATATTTTTTCGTTATATTTTCTTTTAATTAAATTATCTCTCATACTTATTAAGAATAATTAGAAAAACTTAGAAAGTTTTTTAAATTTTTGTATTATGTTATCTTTTTTTAACTTTTCTTTTTTAATTACTTTTTTTTTATAGTTAGTATTAAAAATTTTATAAGATTTTTTATACCATTCACTTGATTGATAATTATATCCTAATAATTGAGCATATTTCTTAGATTCTCCATTCATTCCTAATTTAAAGTGAATTTCAACTAATCTATGAATTGCTTCTTCAGCGTATATTGTTGTGTCATAATTTTTTAGTACACTTTTGAATCTATTTATTGCAGCAATCCATTTTTCTTTTTTTATGTAATGATGACCTAGGTACATTTCTTTAGCAGCTAAAATATCATCAATATAGTTAATTTTAACTTGCGCATCTAAAGCGTAGTCTGTTTCTTTATAATTTTTAATAATAAATCTAAATTGAGTCTTTGCATCTATTAATGCTCCTAGATCTTTTTTCTCATCTTCTATTGTTTCATAGTAGCACATCGCTAATAGAAATCTTGCGTAAGGCATTCTCTTATCAGTTGGATATGTTTCAATATATCTTTCCAAGTTAAATATTGCTTCTGAATAATAATCCTGAAGATAAAAAGCGTATGCTGCCATTAAAGAGGATTTTGGTGCCCAATCAGATAGTGGCAATAAAAGTTCAGATTCTAAAAATTTTTTTGCTGCAAAGTAAGTATCTCCACGATCAAGAGCTTCTGTTGCTTCCTTGTAAGCTGTAATCATTTCAAGCTCTTGGCTTACTTCTTTAATATTAGAAACTTCAACTTTTTTTTTCGCACAAGAGTTTAATGAAACTAAAATCAAAATTATCACTAGCTGTAAAATAATTTTCATCATTGTATTTTATAAATTTTTAATACTTTAGCAAAGTAAAATTATGCTATAGATTTCAAGTGGCTTTTGTTGATAAAAGCATTTGGCAAGTGTTTTTCTGTAATTTCTATTAATGAAAAATTCTCATCATTTTCAAAAACTTTTCTTAGTAATTGATTTGTAAGCTTATGTCCTCCTTGAGAGCATATTATTTTTCCAATAACCTTATAGCCAACAAGATATAAATCTCCCATACAGTCTAGAATTTTATGATTTACAAATTCTTTTTCATTTCTAAGGCCTTCATCATTAAGTATTTCATTATTTTTTACCACGATTGCATTATTTAAACTTCCACCTTTGGCTAATCCCATTTCTTTTAATTTTTTTATATCTTCAAAAAGACAGAATGTTCTAGAATTATAAATATTTGTTAGGTCAGATTCAAATACATTTATGAAGTTTCTCTGGGTTCCTATTAAATCATTTTCATACTTAAGTTCAAAATCAATATCTAAACTAATTTTACTTGGTTCAATAGATATAGATTTTTTTCCATCATTAAATTCTATTTTCTTTTCAATTTTAATTATTTTTATTGGTGCATCACTATCTTTAATTCCTGTTTTAATTATTGCCTCAACAAATAGCTTTGCTGAGCCATCTAAGATAGGAAGTTCTTGATTATCAATTTCAATCTGCAAATTATCTATTCCTAATCCGTATAAGGCTCCCATTAAATGTTCAATGGTTGAAACACTGGCTCCTCTTTCATTTGAAATAGTTGTACAAAATATTGCACTACTAACATTAAAAAGATTTGGGATAATGATATTGTTTTCTTTAAGGTCAGTTCTTTTAAAAATTATTCCAGTATTCGGTTCAGCTGGTTTAATAATTAAGTTTACATTCAGGCCACTATGTAAACCTACGCCCTTGAATGTGATATTTTCTTTAATAGTTTTTTGATTTAATGTGGACACATAATTCTTATAAATTCTTGAATTCAATTAAGAAAAACAAGAAATGTTACAGGAAAATACTAAGTTAGTTAAAAAAATGAAAAAGTTTCTCAAAAAAACCTTGTTTTATTTGTATTTTTGGAACAACAACTACTTCTTGTTTATTTAATCCCATTCCCAATTTAAAGCCAGATTGGCAAATGTCACGAGTAGTTTCTTCAAACAAAAAAATATCTTTCACTCCAGAGATCTTATCTTCATATTGATGTTCAAATATTTTAGAACCTTCACCTGTTAAAACTATTTTATGGATATCTATTGTAGCTAAATTTAACTTTATAGATTGTGCACATAGATCTAAAATTTCTTCTGTCCTAGCATAAATTATTTTTTGTAATAATTCTAAAGAATAATCCTCATCATTTAAAAAAAAATCATTTTTATTAAAATTAATCTTAAGGTTTTCAGCTTGTTTTATTTCAATTTTTAAGACTTTCGAAATATCTTTTGTAATGTGATTTCCACCAATTGGCAGAACATTTAAAGAAACAATTTTATTATCAATATAAGTAATAATTGTAGTTTTATTAAAACCAACATCAATAAATGAAATATCTTTATATAAAGAAAATTCATTTTTGTAATTTATAGCCTTTGTATAGCTTGAACTAGTAATTTGATTAATTGAAATATTTAATTTAAAAAAAATGTTACAGAAATGTTCTATTATTTTTTTTGGTATACAAATAAAAAGAATATCCAAAGATATAAAATTACCTTTAATATCTTTTGGTAAATTATTATAGTCATTATCATCAATCTTATAATTATTAATAATAATATGAACAATATTTTGATCATAATAATATTTTGATATTTGTTGTTTTGCTTCTTGAATCAAAAATTGAATATCTCTCTGCCTTAATGGTGTCTCATCAATTTTTTTAGAAATTGAAATACCAATAGATTTTGTCTTAGGGCTATCTATCATCAAATTTATATCTTTAATATATTCATCAGTTTTTTTTTCTAGAAAAGTAATAATTTTTTGAGTTTCTTTGTCTATTTCTGTGTGGTCAAAAAAAAACTTACTTTCAGTATGAAAGGTTTCATTTAAATTAATCTTGTTAAATGCACCAGCCCTCAATTTAGAAAAACCAAAATCAAAATATATTTGATAATTACTACTACTCATTATTTTACAATTAATTGATTTTTAATTCTTAAGTCCATAATATTCTTATTTTTAAATTCCGTGTTGGTTTTTATCTTGTAGGCTATGTCAAGAGCTTCAGACACATTATTTTGTGGCAATTTAATTAAAATATCATCAATCGTTAAAATATCCCATCTACTCGAAGAAAAAAAATATATAGTTTTAAATTCAGTAAAATTAAATTTTGATTTTTCAATATTTATTTTAAATTCTAAAAATTCTTTTGAATTAAACACTCCATATAGATTAGGTAACGTATTACTATTTTGTTTAGTAGAAATAAGTTTACCATTTGATCCCACGATTAGCTCATTGCTATCATTTACTTTTGCTAAGAATTTGGTCGGTTTAATTTCAATATTAAGTGTTGAAGGATAAATTTTCTTAATACTATATTCTTCTATAATATTATGTTTGGTTATTATGTTTTGAATTTTTTTTTTTTTAAGAATAAATATATTTTCATAAAAGACACTATCAAGATCATTTTGTATTTCTAGATTTTTCCCATCTGATAGTCCAGCAACTGTAATTTTATCAATTTTAAATGAATATTTTTTTTGCTGCTTTAAAAATTTCTCACTAGTGGTACTCAGTAAGATCAGAAATATTAAATATAATGCAACTTTATTTTTTTTACCTATTGATTGATGCATCTTTTAAAATCCATTCAATTAGCTTAATAAAACTTATTCCAGCATAACCTGCAATTTCTGGAACTAATGAGAGTTTTGTCATACCTGGCTGTGTATTAATTTCTAATAAATAAAATTTTCCTTTGTAAAATTTAAAATCAGATCTGGTAACACCTCTACATCCTATAACTTTATGAGCCTTAGATGTAATGTCCATAACTTTTTTTAAATCTTTTTTTCTTAGATTAACTGGCATTATATGTTCGGTTTTTGCATTTAAGTTATATTTTGCTTCATAATCATAAAATTTTCTTTTTGGTTTTAGTTCTATTGCTCCAAGCGTTTTATTTCCCATCATAGCAACTTGAATTTCTCTACCAGGTATAAATTCTTCGATTAAAATTTCATTATAAGTACTTAATTTATCCAATTTCTTTATAATATCTTTTTTAGTACAAATATAAACATTCACACTTGAACCTTCATTTACTGGTTTAATAACAACTGGAAAACTTAATTTTTTTTCTATTACCTTAATGATATTGGTTTTGTTTTTTTCATAATTAAATTTAATATATTTTGGTGTTAAGAGATTGTTTTTTATAAAAATTTCCTTAGAAATTTCTTTGTCCATTGCTATAGATGATGCAATAACACCAGAATGTGTATAAGGAATTTTTTGTGTCTCTAAAATAGTTTGAATATAGCCATCTTCTCCAAATTGACCGTGCAGCGCATTAAATATTACATCTGGTTTAAAAACTTTTATTCTTTTTAATAGAGTATTGTTTGGTTCAGAGGTTATGACTTTATATTGATTTTTTTTTAACTCTTTAACAACTTGTTTTCCAGTCTCCAAACTTATTAAACGTTCTTTAGAGATTCCTCCACAAAGAACTAAAATTTTTTTCTTCATTTTTATTTTAATATCTTAATTTCTTTTTCTAATTTAATACCAGTCTTTTTTTGAACTCTTTCCTTAACAAATTCTATCAGTTTATTCATATCATTAAATGTAGCATTATTTTTATTTATAAAAAAATTGCAATGTTTCTCTGAAATAGCAGCATCTCCAAAGGTGGTTTTTAGCGACACTGATTCTTTAATGAGTTCCCAAACTTTTTTATCAGTTTGATTAATGGGGTTTTTAAATGTACTACCACTAGTCTTAATTTTGGTTGGTTGAGAGTTATCCTTTTTTTTTTTTAATTCAAAAACTTCATTTTCAATTAGAATTTTTTCCTTTTTTTTACCTTTAAATGAAGCACTTAAAAAAATTAAATCTTCTGCTATATCATTATTTCTATATTCAAAAGCAACTTTATGTGCTGGAATTGTTATAACTTCTCCCAATCGATTAATTGCCTGAATAGATATAAGTATGTCTTTAAATTCTTTATTAAAACAGCCAGCATTCATTTTTAAGCCACCACCAATAGTTCCAGGTATGCATGCTAAAAACTCCATGCCACCTATTCCATTCTCTAAGGCAAATTCTGATAATCTTTTATCAGTACATGCGCTACCAGCCACAATAACATCATCAGGTAATAGTGAAACATTTGAAAAGCTCTTGCCTAATTTAATAACTACTCCATCAAAAGTGTTGTCACTTATTAGTGTATTTGAACCAGCTCCAAGTAAATAAATGTTTGTATTAGATCCAAAAGATTTTAAAAATTTAATTAAGTCAGATAAGGATTCTGGTTTAAAATAAACTTTAGTTTTTCCTCCGATATTAAACCAATTGCTTTTTTTTAAATCATAATCAAAATAGATTTTACTATCAATCTTGCTAGCAAGTTTTTTTATTTCGTCAACTAACATTATATTAACTCTGGTAATTCCTTCATCCAACTAGAGATAGTGCCAGCGCCCATTCCAATAACAATTTTTTTTCCATAAATATTATGTTTTATGAGTTTAGCTAGTTGATATTGATCGTTGATCAAAAATAGTTTGACTTTTGAATTTTTAATTATTTCTCTAGCAAAATTTTTATAACTAAAACTTAATTCCATTTTCTCTCCTGCGGTATAAATAGGACATAGAATTACAGTATCTGCTTTTTTAAATGATAGAGTAAATTCTTTTCTAAGATCTTTTAACCTGGATACTCTATGTGGTTGAAATATACAGATTATTTCTTCTTTTTTGTAAACAGCTCTTATTCCATTTAAAACTTCTTTAATTTCAGTTGGGTGATGAGCATAATCATCATAGAAGCTTGTTTCTCTATATGTAAATATTTTATTAAACCTTCTTTGAACTCCTTTGAATTCTTTTAAACCATTTTTAATAATTTCACTGGATATACCAATTGTCGAAGCTACTGCCGCTGCAGCTGTTGCATTTCTAATATTATGTAGTCCAAGAAGTGGTATCTTAATTTTATTAATATCTATATTTTTTTTTCCAGGAACTTTTATTGATAAACTATATTCTGAAAATTCTTTTAGTTGTTTTATATTTTTAATAAGAAACTGAGATTTTGGATTTGTCCCATATGTATAATAATTTTTTATCTTAATCTTTTTTAGTAATTCAACATTATTTTTATCATCTATACAAATAAATACTTTTCCAAAAGATGGGACTTTAGCGATAAAACTTATAAATAAATTCTTAAGGTCTTTCATTGATTTATAATAATCCATATGTTCCCTATCAATATTTGTAACTATTGAATAAGTGTGTGGAACATGTATGAAACTGCCATCTGATTCATCTGCCTCTAATATACACCAATCACTTTTTCCAAGTTTTGCAGAATTATTCAGAGAATTAAGAACCCCACCATTTATAATTGTAGGGTCCAGTTTTGTTTTAAAAAAAATTGCAGCCAATAATGATGTTGTTGTAGTTTTACCATGCGAACCAGTAACAACAATATTTTTTGTTAATGACACTACATGAGCCAACATCTCACCTCTCTTATAAATTGGCAGTTGCTTTTTTCTTGCTTGAACTAATTCTGGGTTATTTTTTTTAATAGCTGATGATACGACTAAAATTGTAGCATTATTAATATTCTTGTTTGAATGTTTAATAGAAACTTTAATTTTATCTTTTTTTAATCGTTCAATATTTTTATTATTTGCAACATCACTACCCTTAACTTTAAAGCCCATCCCTTTCATTACAAGTGCAAGGCCACTCATGCCAATTCCACCTATTCCAACAAAATGTATAATTTCAGTTTTTGCTAATTCTATTTTCATTAATAACAAATATAATTTTCTGATTTACATTATTCCATGTATTTTGATAGCTAAAATTTCTCATATTATTTTTTTTATCTAAATATTCTTCTTTGTTACCAATAATATTAATTAATTTATTTACTAGAGTCTTCTCATTAATTTTATTTTGATTTAAAATCCAATTACAACCAATTTCATTATAAAATGATGCATTTTCATATTGATGATTATCTTTTGCTGTAGGCAAAGGTATTACTAGATGTGGCAAATTTAAAAAAATCAGTTCTGCCAATGTTGAAGCACCTGCTCTGGTAAAACATATATTAGATTTAATCATAAGGCTTGATATATCTTCATTAAAATCAAATAATTCATGTTCAATAGTATTATCTTGATAAAATTTTTTTAGATTACCAAAATTAATCAAATTTGTTTGATGGAAAATTTTTATTTTATATTTTTTTGATAATTCAATTAATGAATTTTTAATCAAAGTATCAAATATCTTTGCCCCTTGACTTCCACCAATTATTAATAAATTAATATTCTTATCAATACCGTTGGCTTTTTTAGCCTCATAGAAGTTTTTTCTTAATAGAGCTGGAATTACATTAATTTTATGTCTTAACTTATATGGAAAATTTTTAATTTTATCAGAATAACAAAATATTTTTTCACACTTATTAATAAAAAATTTATTTAATCTACCCAAGACCATATTTGGTTCAAATAAAAATATTTTTATCCTTAAAAATTTTGAGGCCAGACACAAAGGTAGAGACATGTACCCACCTGTAGAAATTAATATATCAATTTTTTCACTTCTTAAGAAATAAATAGATTTTACAACTAAATAAAGTATTAAAAATAATTGAAAAGGTAATACAAAGATATTTGTTGATATTGGATTTATATTAAAAGTTTTTAAATTATATTTATCTTTGTCTAAAAATTTAAGCCCTCTATAATCTGATGACATTGAAACATTAAACTGATCTTTGAGATGTTCATACAATATAGTAGCAGGCACAACATGACCGCCTGTTCCGCCCGTACTAATTAAGATTCTTTGTGTCATTTAATCAATTTTTCTTTTAGTTAAATTTAGTATTATTCCTGAAAGTATTGATACACCTATAATTGATGAGCCCCCATAACTTAAAAAAGGTAATGTCATGCCAGTTGTAGGAAACAACCTAATGTTGACACCAAAATGAATCAATGCTTGAAAAATAATTAAACTTATGGTTCCAGTCAAAACTAATTTAATTTTTTCATTTTTTTCTGAGTATATTTTTTTAAAGACAATGTAGATAAAAAATAAAAACAAGATCAGTAATAGTACAATCACCACAACACCAAATTCTTCTGAAATTACTGAGATAATATAGTCTGTGTGGGCTTCTGGTACTCTATTTTTTAACGTCCCTTCACCAATTCCTTTCCCAAAAAAACCACCACTACTAATAGCATCTATTGCTTTATCAGATTGAAAGTTATGTGTTCCATCAATTGAATCAAAAAATGATAAAATTCTGTTTTTTATGTAGGTAAATTTTGGAATAAAAAAAACCATATAAATCATGGAAGATAATGAAAAACTTAAGAAAATTAAAATTATTGGTAAACTTATGCCTGATATAAACACTAGAGTAGCCCAAGATAAAAAAATAAGTAGTGTTTGACCAATATCTGGTTGGATCATTAACAAAAAGCATGTGGGTATAATAGCAATAAAGCTTAATAAATACTTTAAATAAATATTGAAACTTTTTTCACTACATAAAATTGTAGCAATAAAAATAATTGTAAATGGTTTAACTAATTCTATTGGCTGAAACCTAGGTAGAAAAAAAAGATTAAGCCACCTTTTAGATCCTTTTACTTCTATACCCAAAACTGGCACTAAGAATAATAAAAATAAAGATATTAAAAAAAGATAAATAGAAAATTTAAAGAGAATTTCTTTACTTAATGATGAAAAAAATATTAGAACAATCATTCCAATCGAAATATATGCCAAATGTTTAAAAAAGAAAAAATAATTATTAGTATCCAGTTTATCAGAGGCAATTAATGAAGTTGATACTAACGAAAAAAATAACCCCAAACTAAATAAAAAGATTATTAGTGCAAAAAGTGTTTTGTCGATATTTTTCCACCATTCATAATAATATTTATATATTAAATTATAATTAAACATTTATATATTTTTTAATAAGATAATTAAAATATTTTCCTCTTTGCTCAAAATTTTTAAAACTATCGAATGAAGCTGCAGAGGGACTAAATAAAATTGTTCTATGTTTTGTTTTTTTTTCAAGTTTAATCTCTAAAAATAATCTTTTAATTAAGCTATTTAAATCTAAAAAAGATTCATACTTCATTATTTTTTTTAATTTATTTATGAAAAAATTTTTGTTATTTCCAAAAATATATGCTTTAAAATTTTTACAACTTTTTTTTGATAATAATAAAATATCTCCTTTTTTAGCCTGTCCACCAACTATCCAATAAACATTAGTCAGGGATTTTAACAAACTCATCGATGAAGAAAAAGTTGTAGCTTTTGAGTCATTAATAATTGTTAAATTTTTTGACTGAAAAATTATTTCTTGTCTATACTTTAATCCTTTAAATTTTTTTAATGTTTTAAATAAAAAATTTTTTTTAAGATTCATTATTTTTGCAACCTCCAACACAAATTTTAAATTATCTCTGTTTCCATCAGTATTAAAGTATGGATTATTTATCTTTTTTAAAATATTGTTATTTGTATTCTTTTCAATTTTTATTATTTTAGGTAAAAAATTTTTTAATTTTATCTCTCTCCTAATATAAAAATTTTTTGTATTAAGAATAGCCAAATCCTCTTTAGATTGATTTTTTATTAATTTAAATTTTGCACTAACATATCTACTGATGGTTTTATGTCTTTCAAGATGATCAGGTGATATATTTAAAATTATGGAAATATTCGATTTAAATAATTTACTGTACTCTAGCTGATATGAAGAGGCTTCAATCACAAAAACTGTTTTATTTGTTATCTTTTTCTCTAGTAGTACCGGGTTACCAATATTACCTACCAACCTAACGTCTACTTTTTGATCCCTTAATACATCATATAAGATTTTAGCAGTGGTAGATTTACCATTAGTTCCAGTGATTGTTATTTTATTATTTCTTTTATAGGAATTATAAAAAATATCTAAATCTGTATAAATCTTTTTATTATTATCTTTTAAATATTTGCTTAAGTTACACTTATTAATGTCTATTCCTGGGCTAATTATTATAAAATCAAATTTTTTCTTTATTATTTTTTTATTATCATCTTTTATTTTATCATCATGGGTGGTGATTTCATTATCCTTTTTTAAAAATTTAAAAGCTGATAACCCACTCTTTCCTAGACCATAAATTAAAATTTTTTTCTTATAAAAAATATTTTGATTATCCAACATTATCTAAGTTTTAATGTTGCTAATCCAATCATTGCAAGAATTATTGAAATAATCCAAAACCTAATTACAACAGTGGATTCTGACCAGCCTTTTTTTTCAAAATGATGGTGAATTGGAGCCATTCTAAAAATTCTTTTTCCCGTTAGCTTAAAAGATAATACTTGAACAATAACTGAGACAGCTTCTAAAACAAATAAACCACCTGTTATTGCTAAAACTATTTCGTGTTTAGTAATAATTCCAACTGCGCCTAATGATCCACCAAGAGCTAATGATCCTGTGTCACCCATAAATATTTTAGCTGGTGGGGCATTAAACCATAAAAAACCTAAGCATGCTCCAATAACTGATCCACAAAAAACAGATACTTCTCCCATGCCCTCTAAATAAGGTATGTTCAAATATTCTGAAAATACTATATTTCCCGTGACATAACTAATGAATGCAAAACATCCTGCTACCATTATAACTGGTAC
>Ga0115003_10001911_pt1 | contig 17709 bp, 19 predicted proteins | sample ArcticOcean_MG_C_7_FD_88736 | JGI IMG/M metagenome (GOLD analysis project Ga0115003, IMG submission 88736) | Marine microbial communities from western Arctic Ocean - ArcticOcean_MG_CB11_88 | ecosystem: Environmental > Aquatic > Marine > Oceanic | place: Arctic Ocean: Canada Basin | collected... | reverse complement strand
TCCTTTCTTTGTTGTAAAATCTAAACGTCCTTTATGTGTCTTTGATCTAGAACCTTTTCTATATTTGCGCGATTTTCCACCATACATTTCAAATGGTTTTTTACATTTTTTTACATAATGACCTTTTCTATGGAATACTTTATCTCCTTTCTTTGTTGTAAAATCTAAACGTCCTTTATGTGTCTTTGATCTAGAACCTTTTCTATATTTGCGCGATTTTCCACCTAACCAAACTTGTGGTTGTGCAGTAGGAACATTATAAGGTGCAGCATGAGAAGCTATATTTGTTAAACAGCTATTTGGTTTGTAACCTCCTTTAAATTGTTTGTCATGTCCAGGAGGGGGGTCAAATACGGGGCCTCCTGTTGTTGGTTGAGGCTGTTGACGTAAATCTGGATCACTTTGTGGAGGTGGAAAATCGCTATGGAGATCGCTATGGACTGGTGGTTTCGTTGTTGACATCGACGATGATGCGACCGAGGTACTATTATCTTCACCTTTTGTTATTTTCTTTGCTCCATCTGTTATTCCCTGTGCTCCTTCTGTTATTGTCTTTTTACTTTTATCGGCAAATGCTTTCATCGATTCGGTTAAATTATCTAATATACCTCCTCCTCTATGTTTTTTATATTTCATTTATATATTATTATTATAAAATAATATAAATGATTAATTACTATTTGGATTTGCTTTATTAACCATATTTTTATATAAATATACTGCTGCTAAAGCTCCTAAAACTTCTACAATCATATAAGGAACCAAATCTTCCTTTGCTAATGAACCAGATGCATACATTCCACATGCAACCGCAGGATTGAATGCTGCTCCTGAAATCGGACCACCAAATAAACATGCAATAGCTAAAGCACCACCAATTGCTAACCAATTTCCTGTTGCAACAACAGAATACATTAAAAGCATCGTTCCTAAAAATTCGACTAAATACTTATTCATATAAATATTTAGAGAAAATAAATTTATTGTATTACTGACCATGCATTTTTATATACATATCCTGGTCCTAATGAATTTATTAAAAAGAATTTATATGCATCACCTTTTCCTTTAGATTTGGCAAATTGATAAATTCTACCCTGATTTGCAATTGATGATCTGGGACCTCCAATTAATATAGCAGCTCTTGTTCTACCATAACTTCCTAAACCTGACGTTGGTTGTAAGTTTGGCCACGTACGTTGTCCTCCACCCATTATTCCTCTAGCGCTAAATTGATTAACCATTATAAATTATATTAATATTTTATTTTTATTAAAAATAATGATTAATAATTTTGACGCACAATTCCACCCCAACAACAAACAGCACCGTTTGCTAGATTTATATTCTCAATTGCACCCTTTTTCTTTGGAGCTGTACATCCTCCAGATCTAGCTCTTTTTATAGTTGATCTTACACCACTAGGATAATAATTTTTTGTTGAAATAGGTGCATTATTTGGCAGATTTACTTTATAAGAAGATTGACCTACAGCTTTACTTTTCGCTATATATGTTCTCATAGATGAAGGAATTGGTGAAATATAATTCGTATGATTTGAAACATTATACATTTTTCCTGTAGAATGACTAAACTTTGACGTAGAACTATTATTAAGTAAAACTAACTTTCTATTAATGGCTTGTTGCTTAGCACTTGTAATTGCTCTTAAATAATGATAGCGAGCATTTGTATTCATATTCGCATCAACAGGTTGCTGTGATGGATAAAACTGTGGAGGGGTAGGTCTTATACCACTTAGTACCCCATAACTATGATATGGCATATGAAAAGGTGTTTGATTTGTTGATAAAGGACCTACTATTCTCGAATTAACATAATTATCATAAGACATCGAACCTTTATTAACGGATACTCCATATGGTGTAGACGACATTTATATTAATATTATATTATAAAAAATTGTATTTAATTTTATAATATAAAATTTAAAAAAATTAAGATAAAAAAAAAATTGGATTATTACATTTATAACAAAAAATAAATTTATTTTTTGATATAGCTTTGTCATTAAAAAAATTACATTTTTTACAAACTTTTATAAATGATTCATTTTTATAAATAAGTCTTGATAAATGTTTATTTTTATTCTGTTTATCAGATCCTTTATACATTATACATATCAATATATTTTAATATCTTCTAATAGCTCTAATAGCGCTTTGTGATGCATTATAATCATTACCTCCGTATGTTAGATCATTATAATTTTTATTTACTGCTTTTTGTTTTAAATAACTAACATAATCTGAGCTATCATATACATATTTTACATTACATGCTGATGCTGGAATATCAGTATTTAGTTGTAATGAATTAAAACTTGCAGAAGGAATACATAAACTTGATATTGAACCAAGATTTTTTTTAATACCATGTACATTAGGTATATTTTGTGGTGTTTGACATGGACCACCACAAGAGTAATTCAATCTGCTCATTAAATCACCTGCGTTATTAACAGCTCTAAATGGTGTAGTTATAGATTTTTTTATTTTTTGTTGTCTAAGTTGACGTTGATAATTAGTATTCCAAGCATTTTTTAATTTAAAACGAATGTTTTCAAACTGATTATAATCTTTATCAACAGTTTGATTTTGTGGTGGCATATATCCTTGAATGGCATGTCCTGGATTTTTCATATCAATAACATAAGGTGATGCTTGACCACCACTACCACCAATTGCTCCAAAGTATCCTACAGATGTCATTATATAATAGCTAACGAAAAAAACTTATACTATTAAATGCTAAAATAATATTTAAATATATAAATGAAGTATTTACAATATTTATTTGCAAGTGTACTATTGGTTGTAATAGATAGTTTTTGGTTGGGATATGTAGCAAGTGGTTTATTTAAGTCACAAATAAAAACAATACAGAATTCGAAGATGAGAATAAATATGACAGCTGTAATATTAGCATATTTATTTATAATTTTTGGGTTAAATTATTTTATTATTAAAGAAAATAAAACACCATTAGAAGCAGCATTTTTGGGTTGGATAATTTATTTTATATATGATTTAACAAATAAAGCAATATTTGATAAATATAGCTGGTTAACAGTATTAATTGATGGTTTATGGGGAGGTGTGTTATTTGGTTCAACAACATATATTACTTATCAATTAACAAAATTGTTTAAAATATCTAACTCAAGATAATGATAAATAATCATCATGTATATAATTTTCTATTATGTCGTTTAATTTCTCCATCTATTTTGTATTTATTTACCCAACGCATTAAACTTCGTGCAGAACATTTGAAAATTTTACAAACTTTTTCTTGTGAGGTATCTTCGGTTAGGTAATAATCAACGGCAGATAATTTATAATCTTCGCTCTTATGAGTTGGCATATAATATATATTTATTAAAAAATTGAATAATACATTATTTAATTACACACTTTATTTAATATGATACCGCTTGGAGCAATTAACAAAAAAACTGGTGAATATGTTTATCCAAAAATAGCGAATAAAATGGACGAACATTCTTGTCCTGAATGTCATAAAGATTTAATTTTATGTCAAGGTGAAATCAGAGTTCATCATTTTAGACATAACGTAGATTCTATAAATCCGTGTCAGCATTATAGTAGTCCGACAGAAAGTCAAATACACAAAAACGCAAAATTACTGTTGAAAACATTATTGGAAAAAAATGTAAATTCATCATTTATCCGAAAATGTTGTTTATGTAAGAACGATGAGGAATTTGAAATACCATTAATGACCGATACATCATCAATACAATTAGAATATAGGTTTGAGTACAATGGTTCCAAAATAGCGGATGTTGCGTATTTTGATAGTGGAGAAGTAATATGCATTTTCGAAATATGTCATACGCATAAAACGAAAAGAGAAAATCGACCGGAACCATGGTTTGAGATTGATGCTTTATCGTTGATACAAAATGTTAATAATACAAATATTACTTCATTAAAAATAAATTGTATTCGTGATGAAAAATGTGATGAATGTATCCAACAAGAAAAAACTAAAATTAATAAGAAAAAACAGGCATTAGATGTTTTATATGATTGGTTTCAATCGGGTGTTGAAATAGCACCTTTTCTGTATGGAAATACTGATTTTACTTTTTCAGGTGTAGAAAAAAATGTTATTTGTGAAGCAACTGATGAAACATTTGATTTAATTTTATATGTTGAACCAAGTGATAAATTTCAAAGATACTGTATTCGTTTAATTAATAACGAGTCAAATTACTATTTTACAAAAGAACAAGATTATGCAGAATTTCTAATTGGGGTATATTATTTAGATATAGATTGGGTTTTGTTTCAAAAAAATATACCAAAAAGGATAAATTATATTGCTTCACTCGATTGTTATAATCATAACAAATTTGATAAAACTTGTAATAATTGTAGACATGATTCAAAATTTTGGGTAAAACGAATAAATTTATTAACAGATTATAAAGTTATTTATATTGGTTGTTCGGGATGCATTGATAAACATAATACTGAATATGTTAATTGTGAAAGATGTAATTCAATTAATACTCCATTATGTGTAATGGAAACAAATAAAATGAATAAAAACATTTGTAAAACTTGTGATATTGAATTGTGTGTTGGTGAAAAAATGTATTTATCTGTTCCGTTTACTCAAAAAGATGAGGTCAAAAAACTTGGAGCAAATTGGGATACTAAATATAAAAAATGGTTTATAAATAAAAATCATAAAAATATAGATGTAATTCTTCAAAAATGGAATAGTTTGTATTAATTTAAACTATGTTTTGCTTCTAAATGTGCCTTATATAATGCTTTTGTAAAATGTCCAAAATCACATGGTTCGCAATAATATTTAAACTCTTTTTTTCTTTCTTCTTTATTTGAATGATGGTTTAAATAATGAAGTTTCATATTTGTTGTGCGTGTTGTTGTATACTCGCACGATTTACATTTTGGTTCTAATACTTTATCACTTCTCGTTTTGCGTTTTCCATTATTTTTATGTTTGTCGCATTCCAAGTGTTGATTCCAATGTGCTTGATATAAACACTTATAACAAGAGTAAAAACAGAAGAAGAAAAAGTAAGACCATCGTAGGTGAAATTCCTACTATTGATTTTGCATTTTTGGATTTTTTTAATTCCGTTAAAATCGGCGTTTTAAATGTCCAAAGGTGTAAAAGAAGATTTAAATATATTAAATAATATTTATCCTGATTATATATTAGGTTTCATGAGTAATAAGTTTGATATTACACAAATAAAATATCGATCTAAAATAAAAAAAATAATGGAACAAATAACGTTATCAATTGAAACTGGGAAATAATTTAATATATAATAAATAAATAATTACATATAATAATTTAATGTTGAGTTATAAATCTAGGTGCTACATTCATAGTATTTAATTCTTGGAATAATAATTTACATGCATAAGGTATTTTTAATTGTGCAAAATCAGACCTATTATCGCAAGTTCTACAATAATGTATGTTATATTTATCATTATAAGCTGATATTAAACCGCATTTTCTACATGCATATATTTCATATTTATCAGATGCATCATATAATCTACCTTTTGTAAATCTAGCTGCACCATGAGAAATCATGCAATCCCTTTCCATTTCACCAAATCTTAGTCCACCATCCCTACTTCTTCCTTCAGCAGGTTGTCGAGTTAAATTAACCATAGGTCCAATAGATCTACTATGTGTCTTATCATTTACCATATGTTTAAGTCTTTGATAAAATACAGGTCCTATGAATATCCCACACTCAAGCTGTTCACCAGTTGTTCCGTCATATAATAATTCATTACCATGAGCTTCATACCCATTATTATGTAATTCAGTAGCAATTGTATTAATATCTAAATTTCCAAATGATGTACCATCACCATACAATCCTAATTCTAACAGTACTTTACCAAGTAATGTTTCTTTTAGCTGACCTATTGTCATTCTAGAAGGAATTGCATGTGGATTTATAATAATATCTGGTCTTAATCCATCTTTTGTAAATGGCATATCGCATTCAGGTATAATATTTCCGATTGTTCCTTTTTGCCCATGCCTTGAACTAAATTTGTCACCTATAACAGGTTTACGAACTGTACGTAATCTTACTTTTGCAAAATTATATCCTTCACCATTTCTTTCAATATAATTTTTATCAATATATGTCTCTTCATTTGTTCTATAAATTTTACTTTGATCTTCAAACTTTATTAATTTAGTATGATCATTTTTATTTTCTTTAATAGGAGTTATTTTAGAAATGATTATATCTCTGTTTTCGACTAATGTATTTTCTGGAATAACTCCTTTGGAATTTATTTTATTATAATTTCCCATTTTCATTCCTCTAGTTTTGGATGGTTCTGGTTTACATCTAATTTCTTCATCACCATTTATTTTTTGCTTATCTTCATCCTTTTCAGTATGATATACAGTAACTAATGCCATCCCACGATCAATTGAACCTTGATTCATTAATAATGAATCTTCTTGATTATAACCAGTATGAGTCATAATTGCTACAATTAAGTTAGTTCCAGAAGGTATTTTATTTAGTTCTATCATATTCATAACTCGTGTATCCACTAGTGGCCTAGTAGGATAATTTAATACATATGCTGTTTTGTCCATACGATTTAGATAATTTGTTACATAAACTCCCATAGCTTGTTTTGCTTGAGCACACTGATATGTATTTCTCGGAGATTGGTTGTGTTCGGGGAAAGGAATACATGACCCTAATACTCCAAATATGGTTGATGGATGAATTTCACTATGAGTATATTTTTTATTTTCATTTAAATCTATAATAGGTGATGTGGATATCATAGACCAACTTTGTTCGTCAGCATCAATATACTCTATAATAGATGACTTAATTGAAGTAGTTGATAATAAATCTTCCCATTTTAAACTTCCATTTTTAATATTTATAATTATTTCGTTAGTTAACAAACATTTTTTATCTTTTATACGGAGTAAAGGACGTGTTAATCTTCCTGCGTCATTACATATTTTTAATTCTTTCAGTTTAAAATCGAATACTATGCTTGTATAGATATTAACAATACCTTTAGATTTTTAATCTTTAAGATCACAAAATAGCTCATACGCATGATCACAATATCCTACCAAACATCCATTTATAAAAACCTTTACTCTATTAAATAAAGTTTTAACAGAATCAATATCTTTTAGTTCAACTATATTAGGTAAAATGTATTCATATATAGGTAATGGATCAGAATTAATTGTAATATGTGTCATTAAACTTAGATTTTTTACAATACCAACTGATTGTCCTTCGGGAGTTTCAGCAGGACATAGAAACCCCCAAGATGTATTATGTAATTTACGTGGTGGAATTAATTTACCGCTTTTATCAGTAGGAGTAGAAATTCGTCTAGCATGACTTAAGCTAGAAACATATGTTAGTCTATTTAAAACTTGAGCAACACCCACTTTATTAGAATTTGTATGTTTAATACCAAAGTCACCTGTTCCTAATGCGCGTTTAATACCATTTTCTATAGTATTTGATTTAATAATTTTGTAAATATTCGTAAGATTAATTATATTTTCGTAATCATCTGTCGATTTCCAAGATCCATTATTTATTTCGCGTAATATTTGTTTTTCCATATCTTTCACCAATTTGTTAAAATAATTTCTAAATAGATTATTTAACAAGGAACCTGTAAGGTCGACTCTTTTATTTATATATGAATCCCTATCATCTTGTATTTTTGTTCTAAAAGCAGTTTTAATTAACTTATTTACCATATATCCTAGAAAATATATTTTTTGTATTTTAGTATGACAGTGTGGAAATAAATCATTATTTAAAATATCTATTGTAAATTTCATTTTCTTAATTGCTCCTAATTCTTTATCCATATTCATAGGAGTAAACATAGCATAAGAATTAATATATTTTATACAATCCTCTTGACAAAGATATTTGTTTGCTTCAATTATTGAAGCTTGTAATTTATCTAATAAATCTTCATTATCTTTATGATCCGCGTCATAAAGTATAATTTCGCATATTTCTTTATCAGAAACTATATTTAATGCTCTAAATAATATAAATAATGGAATTGGTTGTTTTACTCTTGGAATTTGAACATAAATTGAATATCCAAATCCATTATTTTTTGAATTTAATAATAAATTTATTTGTTTTGGTGAAATACATTTTGTATCAGGAACTGATTTTATTTCTGCAATCCATGTGTATTTAGTATTATTTTTTGAAATATTATAACATGTTACTCTGTTTTCTGCTGCTCTTTCTTGTCCTAATACAGTTTTTTCTGAACCATTAATTATAAAATAACCACCTGCATCATATTTACATTCTCCAGTTTTAACATTATCAAAATGTTTATACTGATTTAGAACACATAAATTGGATTTAAGCATTATAGGTAGCTTTCCAATATGTATTTTAGGTAAAGTTTTATAAATACTTTGTACATTTTCTAATTGTTTACCAGTCCTAATTAAATATTTTATATTTATATCTACAGTCATAGAGGAAGAATAAGTAAAATTTCTTAATCTTGCTTCCTGAGGAAACATAAGTTTTATGGCTCCATTATTTTCATGGATTTGTGGTCTATACACTTGAAAATTTGTAAAATCTATATAAATTTCTAATGAGTGTTTTTTTTCTTTAACATTATAATCATGATCTGATGCAATATGTACGGGATTAAACATTTCAATTGTTCTAATAAGTTGAAATCCTATAAAATTATTATAAGATTCTAACTGATGTCTTACTAGTCTATTAAGATGTTGCCCTTTAAAGTAAGATTCCATTAGAGTAAACGGATCTTCTATATATGAATTTGTATATTCATTTGTATTAAAATTCTCTTTACAATTATTCATTTTATTCATATAATCTGACACCATTTATCCATTATTTTACATTTCAATTTGTTTTTAAATTGTTTTTAAAAATTATGAATTTTTATTATATATTATATATTTTCATTTATATTTAATTATTATTTAAATATAAATATCAATTAACTTGTATTATGAAACTTAAATATGAATTATTTCTCAAAAATCTGGATAATAAAACTAATAAATCTTTTGATGAAATAATAATAGGAGATACAATTACTAATTTTTTAAATAAAATAACTGATAAAAAAGAAATTTATATAAGAAAAAATAAAGATCATATTTACAAATTTTCTTCACCAAAAACTCATATAAAAAAAAAAATAGTTATAAATTGTGAGATTAATAACATAACTGATATTATTAGTATAATTAATAACTATAAATACAATAGTAAATTTGATTATAATATTGATTTAAAAGCATTACATAACATAAAATCCCCTCTTGAAAAACTAAATAATATGATCGGGATGGAAAAATTAAAATCTAATATTTCAGATCAAATAATCTATTTTATACAAAAATTAAATATTGGTTCAGAAGGAGATTTTATGCATACTGTATTGTCGGGACCACCTGGTACTGGTAAAACTGAAATAGCGAAATTAATTGGTAAAATATTTTCTAAAATAGGTGTTTTAAAAAAAGGTACATTTAAAAAAGTAACACGTAGTGATTTAATTGCTGGTTATTTAGGTCAAACTGCTATTAAAACAAAAGAGGTTATAAATGAATGTATTGGCGGGGTATTATTTATAGATGAGGCATATGCTCTTGGTAATAGTGAAAAGAAAGATAGTTTTTCAAAAGAATGTATTGATACACTTTGTGAAGCATTAAGTGACTATAAAGATAATTTAATGGTAATTATAGCTGGGTATGAAAGCGAATTAACTAATTGTTTTTTTAAATATAATAAAGGATTAGAATCTAGATTTGTATGGAGATTCAAAACTGATAATTATAATAGTAAAGATTTGTTTAATATTTTTTTAAAAAAAATAAAAGATATCGGTTGGGAAATTCAAGAAAATTGTAATATAAATGAAATATGGTTTGAAAAAAATAAGGATAAATTTATTTTTTTTGGAAGGGATATTGAAACATTCATATCCAAAATTAAAATTGCACATAGTAATCGTATATTTGGATTATCTGAAGAACATAAAAAAAAAATTAATATGTTAGATATTGAAAATGGTTTTAAAAAATATTTAGAGAATAAGATTGATAATACTGAAGATGTATATTTTAAGAATTATTTAATGAATACTTTATATAGTTAATATTTGTTCTAATTTATATATGATTATATTATTTAATTAATATGAATAAAACAATCGAAATAAATCCAACTTTGTTTTCATATAATTCATCAAAAACTCGCAAAAAAGATAAAAAACCAAAAAAACCTAATTCTATTAACCCCGTAATATCATCAAATGTTTTAAAAAATAAATTTTTAAATAGAATAAAACAATTTAAGCAAAAAGAAATATCAAATTTAAATGATAATAAATTGTCTCATAAATCTGATATAATAAATAGAGAATCTAAAGAAAAATATAGTGATGAATTTCAAGATTCACTAGATTATTTAACTTCTTTATCAAAACAAAATGCTATAAATCAAAAACAAATTAACAAAATGAATATGGAAAAAAAAACTATGAAAAATTATAATAATATTTATTCAAATGCCACAGTTGTTCCACAAAGTGATATACAAATTGAGTTACCAAAAGAATTAGGAAATAATTTAGAAAATAATATTATACCTTTAACTATAGAAACTGTACCAATTGATTTAAATATAAAACCACAAATAGTTAAACCTGATATTAATGAACCAGAATTTATACCTGAAATTATAGATATCAATACTACAAATGATATTAATAATGTGAAGACAGCATCTAAACATCAACCAATTAATATAAATATTACTCAGAATGATCCATATAGTAATTTGAATAATGGAACAAAACCATCTTATAGTACATGGCCACATAGTATATTGAAAAATGGAACAAGACCAACTTATAGGACATGGAATAAAACACAAAAATTTCAACAATTAAATGAAAATAAATTAACATCAATTTCGGAGAGGGAGAGAAAATTAAATGATTTAAAAGAAAAAATTCAAGAAAAACATAAAAATATAAATGATATTGAAATCGATGATTATACACCTAAAAAAGAATTATCATATCCATTTAATAGAAAAACAATTAAAACCACAAAAAAAAAATATACTTTAGGAAAATCTATTTCTAATCGACATGTTTCCATATTAATTAAAAGTAATAAAACACGTAAAAACATTATTGATGCATGTAAGGATTTAAAAAGACAATCAATTAATGAAGTTAAAAAATATTTGAAAAAACATAATTTAATAAAATCTGGTTCTAATGCACCAAACAATATATTAAGGAAATTATATGAATCGGCTATGACTACAGGTGAAATTACTAATTATAATAGAGAGACATTAATGGATAATTTTTTAAAATCTGAATAGTTGTAAAAAAAATAATATATAATAATTTTATTATGGAAACTACGTATAATAATATACCTAAAAGGTATCATTCTCTATTATTTAATATAAAAAAAACAATACAAACCCCAATTTATTTTTATGGTAGCATACAACGTATTGACTTTTTAGAACATTATAGTGATATTGACATAGATATTTTTACTGAAAATCAAGAATCTACTATTTTAAAATTAATTCATTTATTAAATTTAGATAAGAGGGATTTTAAACCTGTGGTATCTAAAATAAAATCTATTCCAAACACTATAAATGGAACAAAAATTAAATATAAGGATGAAAATAATAATTTAAAAATGGAGATATCTATTTATAATTTAAAACACAAATCATTAATTTTAGATGAACATTATTCAGGGATGCACATTCCTTTTTTAAATTGTATTTTACTTTTAATATTAAAAATTTTGTATTATAGATTTGGTATTATTGATAAAACATCATATAGTTATTTTAAAGATAAAATAATTCATTTCTGGGATAATAATCAACCTTTTTTTGTAGATGTTGGATTTCAGAAGCCTGAATAATTTATAAATTAAAAAAGATTAAAGACATAATAATAATTTTATCATGTCTTTAATAAAAGAATATTTTAATTTAACGAAAAAATATATTAATCAATATGGTAATAATACTATTTTATTAATGCAAGTCGGCTCTTTTTTTGAAGTATATGGTCTAAAGAATGATAATTTTATAGAGGGTAGCCAGTTATATGATTTTTCAAGAATATGTGAATTAAATATTTCTGAAAAAAACGTTTGTGTGTCTTCTGACTTTAAAATTGTTATGATGGCTGGTTTTAAAGATATAATGATTGAAAAATATTTAAAAAAACTACAAAATGCAGGATTTACCGTTGTAGTATATGTACAAGATCAACCATCTAAAAATACTACCCGAAGTTGTGCAGGTATATATAGTCCTGGAACTTATTTTTCTAATGATACATCTGTTTTATCTAATAATCTAAGTACAATATGGATAGATGTAATTGAAAATAATTCAATAATGAAAGGCAAATATATTATAATGGGTATTTCAAATATTAATATAATTACTGGTAAAACTCATATTCTTCAAATTGAACAGCCCTATTTTAATAATCCAACCACTTATGATGATTTAGAAAGGTTTATTTCAATTTATCAGCCTAGCGAAACCATTTTAATATCAAATATTGATAATAATTTTCTTGAATCAATAATTTCTTTTATAAATCTAAATTCTATAAAAATACATAAAATAAATTTGAATGATGTAAATCATATACAGAGCAAAAAAGCTTTAAATTGTGAAAATCAAATTTATCAAAAAGAAGTTATAAATAGATTTTATGGAGATAATTATTTTGATATATTTTCTCAAGACTATAACTCTATTACTCATGCAAATCAATCTTTTTGTTTTTTATTGGATTTCGTTTATCAACATAATCCACATCTTATAAAAAATGTAGCGTATCCTAAATTAGAAAATAATTCAGAAAACTTATATTTAGCTAACCATTCTTTGAAACAACTGAATATTTTAGATGATAATAATTATAAGGGTAAATTTTCTTCTATATCAAGCATGCTTAATGAATGTAATACACCTATGGGAAAAAGAGAATTTTATAGATTAATAACTTCGCCCACTAAAAATATTGATTATTTGAATAAAGAATATGAAATAACTGATTATTTACTTAATAATATGGAAAAAGATAAATTTGACGAAATAAAATCAAAATTATCTTATATTAAAGATTTGTCAAGGTATGAGAGATCTATGTTTTTAAAGAAAATTACACCAAAATCTGTATATAATTTATATAATAACTTAACAATAATTAAAGAAATTTATTTATTAATTGAAAATGATAAATATATAACTTCATATTTAATTTTTAAAAATTCTAATTTATTAAAAATTCAATCTCTTTGTGATGAATTACAAAGTTATATATTAAAAAATATAAATTTAGAACTAGCTAAATCATGTGATAATATATCTGGATTTGAAATAAATTTTATAAAAGAAGGAATCAACCATGATTTAGATAATAAAACTATTGAATTAAAAACTAACGAATGTTTACTGGAAGAAATAAGGAAATATCTAAATAAATTAATACCAGAAAAAAGTAAAACAACAGATTTTGTAAAAATACATGAAACTGAAAAGAATAATTTTGCTTTAATTTGTACTAGTAGACGTTGTAAGTTATTAGAGTCTGTATTAACTGATAAAGAAAATATTGTTGAATTTAAATTATTAAATAGGGATGATTCAATAATAAGATTTGATTTATCAAAAAATAATTTGGAATATAAACATCAATCAGCCAGTAATAATATTATAACTAATAACCATATTAAATCAATATGTTATAAAATAACTTCAATTAAAACTGGTTTAAAAGATGATATATCTTTTGTTTATAATGATATTATTAATAATATGCAATCTTTCCAATCAACACTTGAGGATATAACAGAATTTGTTACTTTAATAGATATTATACATACAAAAGCTTGTATTGCTTATAAATATAATTATTGTCGACCAATTCTGGAATTAAAATCTAAATCTTATGTTAAAATAAAAAATTTAAGACATCCATTAATTGAAAAATTACAAACAAATGAATTATATGTGGGGAATGATGTGCAATTAGGAATTAATAATAAAGATGGAATATTATTATATGGTACAAACGCAGTTGGTAAGACTAGTTTTATTAGATCAATTGGCATATCTGTATTATTAGCGCAATCTGGATTTTTTGTTCCATGTGAAGAATTTATATATTCTCCTTATCAATATATATTTACACGTATTATAGGTAATGATAATTTGTTTAAAGGACTTTCCACATTCGCTGTAGAAATGTCCGAATTAAGAACTATACTTAAATTATCAAATGAAAATAGTTTAATATTGGGAGATGAATTATGTTCAGGAACCGAAATAGCATCTGCTGTAGGTATTTTTGTTTCTGGTATACAATCATTAATTCAAAGAAAAAGTTCTTTTATATTTGCAACACATTTACATGAAATTATATCCTTTGATGAAATAAAACAACTAGATACGTTATCGCTTAAACATATGCAAGTCGCATATAATAAAGAAATTGATTCATTAGTTTATAATAGAAAATTAATGGACGGCCCTGGAAATAATATGTATGGATTAGAGGTATGTAAATCATTACATTTAGACGATATATTCTTAGAAAATGCGTTTAATATTAGATCTAAATATGCTGGTGATAAGAGTATATTAACATTAAAAAAGTCTCATTATAATTCAAAAAAATTAATTGGATTATGTGAAAATTGTAATAAAAAAAATGCAACAGAAGTTCACCATTTACAATTTCAAAAAGACGCAAATAAAAATGGAATTATAAAAAAAAATAATATGATTTTTCATAAAAATGATCTTGCTAATTTAATATCCTTATGTGAGGAATGTCATAATTTATTTCATACGAATAATTGTAAATCAAAAAGAGTAAAATCAACAAAAGGTAATAGTATTGAACAAATTATATAGAAATATGTGTGAATATATATATGAGGAATAAGTTTATCTTTGACAAAAGAAGTTTTTTTTTATTAGGTAGTATTTTAATATTGATTTATTTAATATATACTATTTCATTTAAAGAAAATTTTTCTAATTATAATTCAGCAAATTCGTTTTGTAAATCCAATACAGGAAATAAATTAAATGAGAAATGTAAAAAATTAACATTTAAGAATTGTAATAATACAAATTGTTGTGTTTATGAAAAGAATGGATCGTGTGTAGCAGGTAATCAGGATGGGCCTCTATTTAATACCGATCAAAATGGAAAAACAAAAAATACAACATACTATTTTAAAAATAATTGTTATGGATGTTAATTAAAAAAAAATGAAACAATTTAAATATAATTATAGTTAGTTATATTAATTATGATTATACCAGTTAAATGTTTTACCTGTGGTAATGTCCTTGCTAATAAATATAGATTTTATTTAGATCAAGTTCGTAAAAAAAAATTATCTCAACAAGCTAAAGGATCAGATATTCAAATGGATAAAGTATTATATTTAACAAAAGATTTTAAAGATAAAACACCTGAAGGTGAAACTTTAGATGAATTATCTTTGAATAGATTATGTTGTCGCAGACACTTATTAACCCATGTTGATATAGAATAAATTTCTCATATATATATATAATTATGGGAAAAAAATGTAGTTATAAAAAAAAAACTGTTGTTTTTAATAAAACAAAAAAACGAATGCGTGGAGGATTGGCATATTCTACAAATAATATTGTAAAACCAATTAATAGCAATTTGGCATATACTAATTCAAATTTAAATCGCGCATATCCTGCATCAGGTCCTGTAGCTGCTGGATTTAATTGGATTGTTCCACAAATAGGAGGAGGTAAAAGCCTTAAACATAGAAAAAAATGTAAGTGTAGTAATTGTAAATGTAATATGCATAAAATAAAAAAAAAGGGAGGTGGATCATTCGCAGCATCCAACGGAGGTCTTCCATATCCTAATGGTTTATTAGGAGAACCTTGGACTCCTAATGTTTCAACATGGCCTGGTGTAGATGGAATATCTATGAATAGAAATTACTTGCCTTATAATAATTTAGATACTTTGGATTTAAAAACTAACCAATTAAATATTGGCGCTCAACCTCCATTTACTTATTTTGGAGGTAAAAATAAAAAAACTAAAAATAAACGTAGTAAACGACGACAAAAAGGTGGATGGGGAAATATAATTGGTAGTGATTTAATAAATGTAGGTAGACAAATTCCGTATAATATTGGATCAATATATAATGGTATTACTGGATATCCTGCTCCAGTTAACCCTTTACCTTACAAAGATCAATTAACAAGGGATCCAGTAAGTTATAATTTATACACATAATTTTTTTTTCTTCATATTAATTATAATGGCTTTTCCAAAATCACTTAAAGATTTGTGTTCACCTGCGTTATTTTATTTTTATATATCAATTTTGGCATATCTAATTATATTATTCCAAAATTTTGATAGTCTTCATACATATAATGTAGGTTCTTTTTCTTGTAATTTTCCTAATGCAATATTATTATTTGTAGTTAAATTAATATATATATTGTTTTGGACATACATATTAAATTTAATTTGTAAAGATGGATATACAACATTATCTTGGTTAATAGCATTATTTCCTTTTATACTTTTTTTTGTACTAATTGGATTGATAATGATAAATTATTAAATATTAATATATATATAGATTGATGAATATAAAAAATGGATACAGTTATAATAAAAATGGTTGGAAATATATATATATTAAAGGAACCCCATATGATCGTGGATTTGCATATGGAAGTCTTATTGTAGATGATTTTAAACAAATACAGAAAATGTTGGAATTTAATATTTATGAGTCATTTGGATATAAATGGGAATATTTAATTTATAAGATTAATAAAGATATCAATAAGTTTTTCTCATATGATAAAGTATATCTTGAATTTAAAAAAGAGATTGAAGGCGTGACTGATGGTATAAATAAAAATGGTGGTAAAACAACTATACAAGAATTAGTTGCTTGGAATTATTATTATTCAATACCATATTGGATAAATACATTAAACAATAACAGTTCTGCTAATATTAATAATAAAGAAGGTGGAGCAAGTGATAAATGTAGTACAATTATGGCGGTAGGTAAAGATTGGACATCAGATGGTGAAATTGTTTGTGCTCATAATACATTTACAGAATTTATAGATGGTCAATATGCATATTGTATATTACAAATAAATCCAATTCATGGTAATGAAATAATATTTCAAACGACACCTGGACAAATTTTTAGTGGCACAGATTTTTGGATTTCATCAGCTGGCTTTATTGGTACTGAATCAACGTTAGGAGGGTTTTATGCTTTTAAACTAAACGTACCCATTTTTTTGAGATGCCGTAAAATGATGCAATATGCAAATACTCTGGATGAACACGTAGAATATCTGAATAAAGGAAATTCTGGGGGTTATGCAAACTCTTGGTTGATAGGAGATATAAATAATAATGAAATAATGAGATTAGAATTAGGATTAAAATATATAAATGTTGATAAAACGAAAAATGGATATTTTATAGGGTTTAATGCAGC
>Ga0115003_10001909_pt1 | contig 17718 bp, 19 predicted proteins | sample ArcticOcean_MG_C_7_FD_88736 | JGI IMG/M metagenome (GOLD analysis project Ga0115003, IMG submission 88736) | Marine microbial communities from western Arctic Ocean - ArcticOcean_MG_CB11_88 | ecosystem: Environmental > Aquatic > Marine > Oceanic | place: Arctic Ocean: Canada Basin | collected... | reverse complement strand
TGAAAAATCATTAAAGGAATTTTTTAGATTGACTCTAATTTTTGAAATTGGTTTAGAGATATTTTTTTTATAAAAACTTACATTGATTTCATTGGGGATAGTAATGTTATTTTTTTTTAAAATATGTTCTAATTGAGAAGTAGTTAAAATTTTCTTTCTTTTAATGTAATTTTGTATCTCAGAAATTTTATATATTTTTGCTAACTCTAATAACCGATCTCTATAAGTTAAATTTTTTTTCATTTAAATTGCCTCGACTGATTGTACTTCTTTAACATAGTGTTTTAGTAGATTTTGAACACCTTGTTTAAGAGTCACTACTGAACTTGGACAGCCTGAACAACTTCCTTGAAGCTCCACTTTTACTACACCATTTTCATATGACCTAAATTTTATATCTCCTCCGTCTCTAGCGACTGCAGGCCTAATTTTTGTATCTAAAACATCTTTAATTTTGCTAATTGTATCTTCTTCTTCGTTGTCTTCAATTATATCTTTGTTGTCATTTTTTTCTAAGATCGGTTTATTGTTTTTTTCAAAATAATCATTAATGTGAGATATCACCATTGGCTTTAAAATTTTCCACGAAACTTCATCATTTTTTTTAACTGATAAGAAACTATCTGCAAGCAAAATTAGTTCAACACCATTTAAGCTAAGTAATTCTTTTACAAAAATATTTTTAATATTTTTGATATCTTTTTTTTGAAATTCTTCTGTCCCTACAGCAGAAATTGTTTGTTCTGATATAAACTTTAAAGAATTGGGATTAGGTGTTTGTTCGACTTGTATCATTATCGATACTTATATTATACAAAACCAACTATATCACGTACCTTTTTAAGGTTTTCCTCAGATTTAATCGACGCCTATTCCTTACCTTTTTTTAAAATACCTTCTAAATAGACTTTATCTTTCATTAGTTCTTGAATTTTTTTTCCAACAGGACAAATAACTTCAACTAAAGCTGCCGATAATTTGCTTTTAACATGCGAAAAATCTTTACCACTCATTTCATCAAGAACTTTGAGTAATGAGCTGCCAGTAATATCACTGTAAATATTTAATAAATTTAAAGCTTCTGGTCGATTAACTAATTCTTTTTCATTATCTGGTATTGGTGCAGAGTCAGTTTTTGCCTTTTTTATTTTTTTTATAATTTCTTCTGCAGAATCTTTTAAGTCTATTCTAGAATAATTAGACTCCTCTGATTTGCTCATTTTTTTTGTTCCGTCTCGTAAACTCATTACTCTAGATATCCTTTTTTGAATAAGAGGTTCTGGTAATGGAAAGAAATCTTTGCATTTATAATCGTTGTTAAATTTTTGAGCAATATCTCTTGAAAGTTCTAAATGTTGTTTTTGATCTGCTCCAACTGGAACATGGGTAGATTTGTACAATAGAATGTCTGCTGCCATTAAATTTGGATAAATATATAAACCTGCGCTAGCTTTTTCTTTATCAGAACCTGCCTTTTCTTTAAATTGTGTCATTCTATTTAGCCAACCAATTCTTGAAACACAATTTAAAATCCAAGCTAATTCTGCGTGACCACTTACAGATGATTGATTAAAAATTATACTTTTGTTTGGATCTAACCCCGAGGCCAAAAACCCGGCTGTAGTTTCTAAAATATTTTTTTTTAACTCAATAGGGTTTTGAAAAACTGTAATTGCATGAAGATCGACTACGCAATAAATACACTCCATTTCTTTTTGTAATGCTACAAAATTTTTCAATGCTCCTAGAAAATTCCCTAAATGCAGATTTCCTGTTGGCTGAACTCCGGAAAAGACTAATTTTTTATTATTCATATTAGTTTATTTTATAATTTTTTATTCTCAAGATTCCTAGTAAATAACATGCTATCAAATAAATTGTTGCCACAAAACCAATAATTAATAAAAGATATAGAGCTTTTAATTGGCTAAGGTAATCTAGTTCATCTTTGAATTGCTCAAGCCCATAAAATAATGTTAAAGACATTAATACCGTGGAAAAAATAATTTTTAAAAGATTTTTAAAAAAAGAATATTCAATCATCAAGAAATCTTTCTTATTCAATAACATTATATAAAATACAACACCTGCCCATGTAGAAATAGACGTAGAAATTGGAATTATTATAAAACCAACTTGTTTAAAGAAACTTAAACTTATAGCAATGTTTAAAAATACCACAAGAAGTGAGATATAAAATGGAGTCTTTGTGTTGTCTCTTGCAAAGAAAAAATTTGACAAAACTTTCAATAAAGCAAAAGCTGGAATTCCATAACCAAAATATTCTAACGCTTCGGACGTAATAGAAATATTTTCTTTTGTAAATGAACCGTATCCAAATAAAGCATTGATTATTTCTTCAGATGCAATGATTAAACCTAGCGATGCGGGTATGGAGAGTAACAAAGATAATTCTAAAGATTTATTTTGAATATTATTTACTTTAAAAAAATTTTTAGTTTTTAATGCTCTGCTAAGAGCTGGTAGTGAAACTGTCCCGACAGCAATTCCAGCTATTGCAAGATTAATTTGGTAAACACGGTCTGCATAATACAGATATGAAACAGCACTGGCTTGAAATGAAGCTATGATAGTGCCGATTAAAATGTTTATTTGTGTAACACCAGAAGAAAAAATACTTGGCAGTAGTTTTTTAAAAAAGAATTTAATTTTTGAACTTAGTTTGATCTTAAATTTAAATGAGGGTTTGTAGAAATTTTTAGTAAAGAATATTAAAAATATAAGCTGTATTATACCTGCGATGCTAACACTATATGATAAATTTTTTGCAAAATTTAATGCTCCTATATAAGAAAATACTAATGATATAATTAAAACTATATTTAAAATTATTGGCGCAGCTGCTGCTGCAGCAAATTTATTATGTGAATTTAAAATCCCTGAAAAAAAAGAAGACAAACTTACAAAAAATAAAAATGGAAAAGTAATTCTTGTTAAGTCTACTGCAAGGTTAAATTTTTCAGTATTTTCAAAAAAACCCGGTGCAATTAAATACACCAAAAATGGTGTAAATATTTCAACGACCAGAACTATAAATAAAAGTATTATTGTTAGAAGGGCAAATACATCGTCTGCAAATTTTTTTGCAATCTTTTTACTCTTAACTCTTTCAGAGGTATAACTTGGAATGAAAGCTGCATTAAAGGTTCCCTCTGCAAATAATCTTCTAAATGTGTTTGGGAGTCTAAAAGCAACAAAAAAAGCATCAGCATATATTGACGCCCCCAAAAAAATTGCTATCAATATATCTCTTATATAACCGAGCAACCTACTAATTAGAGTATAAAAACTAAAAACTGAAGTTGAAGATAGTAAATTCATAAAATTTCAAAATTAGGCCACAAATTTATAGTGATCTATCTTTATTTATATTACATTAAAATTTTAAATGACAAAAAAATCTAAAATAGATCATTATTCTGATAAAGAGGCTCTAGACTTTCATATTAAAGGAAAGTCAGGCAAAATTGAGATTATCTCCTCAAAACCTCTTACAACTAAAAGAGATCTTTCTTTAGCATATTCTCCAGGTGTTGCGGCCCCAGTTAAGGAAATAGCTAAAAATCCAGAAGCTGCATACGAATATACCAGTAAGGGAAATTTAGTGGCTGTAATTAGTAACGGCTCAGCAATTTTAGGGCTCGGTAATCTTGGTGCATTAGCGTCTAAACCTGTAATGGAGGGTAAAGCAGTTTTGTTTAAAAGATTTGCGGACATAGATTCTATAGATATAGAAATAGAAAGCTCAGATGCAGAGGAGATTATTAATACTATTAAAAACATCGGAAATACTTTTGGTGGAATTAATCTGGAAGATATAGCCGCACCAGATTGTTTTATTATAGAACAAAAACTCAAAGAACTGTTAGACATACCTATCTTTCATGATGATCAGCATGGTACTGCAATTATTACAACTGCTGCTCTTATAAATGCCCTGGACATATCTAGAAAAAAAATTGATGAAGTAAAAATTGTAGTAAATGGAGCGGGAGCATCAGCTCAAGCTTGTGCAAATTTATTTAAAAGTTCAGGAGCAAAATCTGAAAATATTATTATGTGTGATCGTAAGGGAGTTATATACAAAGGAAGAGATAATGTTGATCAATTTAAATCTACACACGCGATCGAAACCAAGCTAAGAACCTTAGATGAAGCAATGAAAAAAGCTGACGTTTTCTTAGGTCTTTCGGCAAAAGATGTTGTTTCAAAAGAAATGATTAAATCGATGAATAACAACCCAGTCATTTTTGTTTGTGCTAATCCAGATCCGGAAATAAAACCGGAGGCTATTAAAGAAGTGAGAGATGATGCTATTATAGCAACTGGTAGATCAGATTACCCGAATCAAGTAAATAATCTAATCGGATTTCCTTATATTTTTAGAGGTGCTCTTGACGTTAGGTCTAAAGAAATTAACGAAGAAATGAAAATTGCAGCAGCAAAAGCTATTGCACTCTTAGCAAGGGACAATGTTCCGGATGAAGTAGTGGCAGCTTATGGAGGGGATAGACCAAAATATGGAAAAGAATATATAATTCCATCAACTTTTGATCCTAGACTTATAAGTGTTATTCCTGCTGCTGTTGCTCAAGCAGCAATGAAAAGTGGAGTAGCTAGAAAAAAAATTGAAAATATTGAAGACTACAAAGATCAGTTAATTAATCGGTTAGATCCATCTATGTCACTAATGCAAGGGATTAACTCCAAAATAAGAAAAAATCTGAAAAGAGTGATATTTGCAGAGGGTGAAGATATAAATATGTTAAAAGCCGCTGTTGAGTTTGGTAAAAACAAGCTAGGTATTCCTGTTTTAATCGGTTCGGAGAAAAAAGTCAGAGAACAACTTGAGGAAATAGGATTGGATCAAAATTATAAAATTGAAATTGTAAACTCAACAGACAAAATAAAAAGAGAGAAGTATGTAAAATATCTATATAAAAAATTACAAAGAGATGGTCAGCTCGAAAGAGATGTTGATCGCATCATTAGAAATGACCGAATAGCTTGGGGCTCATCTATGATAGCTTGTAAAGATGCAGATGCTATGGTAACTGGAAACATAAGACATTATGCTGCATCAATTGAAAAGCTTAAGAAAGTTGTAGAACCAAGAGTTGGTGAGGAAATATTTGGAATGACAATGATGGTTTCAAAAGGTAAAACCATACTGGTAGCTGATACTAATGTAAGAGATTTCCCTTCAGCAGAGAGACTTACAAAGGTTTCTATTTCATGTGTGAGGGTAGCTAGATTATTTGGGTTTGATCCTAAAGTAGCTTTTTTATCACACTCTACATTTGGGAAACCTGTTTCAAAAAATACCAAACATGTTAGAGATGCAATTGAAATTTTAAAAACAAAAAAAGTAGATTTTGATTTTGATGGAGAAATGCAGCCAGATGTTGCCTTAAATCCGATTTACCAAGAAATTTATCCTTTTTCAAAAATAGTAGGAAATGCAAATATACTTATAATGCCAGCTCTACATAGTGCGGCTATTTCCACAAAGCTGATGAAATCTTTTGGTGGGGCTAAATTAATTGGACCTCTTTTAATAGGTCTAGGGCTGCCTATAGAGGTAGCACCTTTAAGATCATCAACATCAGATATTTTAAATTTAGCTTCTATTGCGGCATACTCTGCAGATGTAATAGACTACAGCTAGTTTATTTTTTATTTCTACTCTAGTTTATTTTTTATTTCTACTTAAGTCAGATACTAAATAGATAGACGGAATAACTTTTTCAGCATCATATATTTTATTTGCTTCATTAATAACTTCTGCTTTTTCATCTGCATCCATTGCTATTCCAAAAATATAAATACTTTTATTTATTGTCTCTAATGTATAATTCCTTGAAAAGGTTTTTTTATTAAAAATTAGTGCCGTCCTAAGCTGACTTGTTATAAGTATATCCTTAGCGGTAGATTTGAGGTCAGAGTTAGCTTTTTTAATATTGATGGCATTGTTTACTGACCTAACACCCTTAGTTTCCCAAGCCATTTTGGTTACTTTAACTTTTTCTTCAGAGCTATCTACTTTACCTGCTAAAAAAATTCTTCCATCTAAAACCTCAACTTGTAATGTTAGTAAATATTTTTTTTCTTTTAAGGCTAATCTGGCTTGCAAATTTTTTTGCATTATACTGTCATCTATTTGCATGCCTATTGTTCTGGGGTCTATTGATATTTTTACACCCGCACCCAATTGTCGAGTAGGAGAACATGACACAAGTAGAGTTAAAATAATTAATATATTAATTAGTTTTTTCATTATTTTTTATATCCAAGCACATTTTATATATCAATTTTTTTGACATTTTTTCTTTGTTAAATATTAAATCAACCGTATCTTTAATTGTATATTTCTTAATGTATTTTTGCATTTGTTTCTTTATATTTTCATAATCAATATTATTTGTTTTATTATTTTTCTTAGAAATTACAACTGTCAATTCTCCTTTAAGTGTGGTTTTAAACATATTTATTTTGTTAATTTCTTCTCTGTAAAAAGTTTCATGTATTTTGGTCATTTCTCTTGCGATCATTAATTTTCTTCCTAAAAAATGTTTTTTAAATAATTTAAGATAAAAATTAACTTTTATCCCAGGTATAAAAAAAATTATAGAAAATTTAATATCTCTTAAGCCTCGCATTATTTTTTCTGCTTCTTTTTCAGTTTTTGGCAAAAAACCAAAGAAAAGAAATTGATCATCAAATCCAGAGGCACACATGGCTGAAGTTATTGCAGAAGCTCCAGGTATTGGAATGATCTTTAAATTTTTTTTTATACATTCATTTATTAAGATATTACCTGGGTCAGACAGAACTGGTGTTCCTGCATCAGAAATAAGTGACACAATCTTGCCCTCATTTAAATATTGAATAATTCTTGATAGCTCTTTTTTTTCATTAAATTTATGATATGAGATTAATTTTTTAGAGATTTTAAGGTGGTTTAATAATTTTAATGAGCGTCTAGTGTCTTCACATAGTACAATATCTGAGTTTTTTATGGTTTCAACTGCTCTCAAAGAAATATCGTCTAAGTTACCAATGGGAGTTGAAACAATATATAATCCTGGAACAAAAGAATTCATAAAATGAAAAAATTAATAATATTTTTATCCTACATAATTATCTTTTTTTATTCCAATTTATTTGCTGAAGTAAATGAGAAAAAATTAAAAATTGGATTGTTGGCGCCTTTTAGTGGTGAATATAGTAATTTAGGTAATTCAATGATGTTTTCTTTGCAACTCGCTCTTGATGAAATTGGTGATAAAAATATTGTTATAATTCCTGGAGACTCTGGTCATAGAAATAATACTAAACTTAATAAATCTATACAAGAAATAATTGCACAGGGAGCTAATATTATAATCGGTCCAATTAATTCTGAAGATTTTGAACAGGTTTACAAATATAAAAATACAATTTTTATATCTCCCTCAAATTTGAATTCAAATATTAGAAATAATGTAATTAGCATTGGAATTAATCTAGACTCACAATTGATGGCTTTAAGAGACTTCATTAAAAAAGAAGGTAAAAAAAAAACAGTAATACTTTATCCAGAAAATGAATATTCATCTTTCATAGAATCAACTATTAAAAGATTGGATTTTAATCATCATAAATTGTTTAAATAAAGTTCTGATACAAAAACACTTACGGGTCAGATAAAAAAACTTTCAAATTACTCACAAAGAAAAAAAAGTTTAGAATTTAGAAAAAAATTGCTGGAAGAAAAAGAAGATGAGGCGTCAAAACAGGAACTAAAAGTTCTAGAACAAAAATATACACTTGGAAATGTAAATTTTGATTCTTTAATAGTTATAGATTTTGGAAATAGTTTAAAAAGTGTTCTTGCCTCATTAGTATTTGCTGATGTAAATGAAAAAAATGTAACATTCATGACTGTAAATCAATGGTTTGATGAAAGTATATTTTATGAAAATTCAGTTAAAACGCTCTACTACCCTTCCATAAATTATAAAAATTTCAAAGATTATAATAAAAAATATCTTAAAAATTTTAACTTTCAGCCAAGTGAAATTACAATTTTATCATACGAGGCTCTTGGACTAATTTATTATATATGGAAAAATAATGATAAAATTCTCTCGGTTAAAAACTTTTTAATTAAAAATAAGATTAAAGGTAAAATTGGGACTTTTAACTTTAAAAATAATAAAATTATTCAAGATCTTAATATTTACAAAGTAGAAAATAAAAAATTTACAAAAATTTAACTTTTTTTTTTAATTTCATGAATGCAATATAACGATGGTCTATTTTGATTTTTTTCTTCTTTGGCATTTGAGCAAATGTTAATAATTCACCTTCTGGAATAAAAATTGGATCATAACCAAAACCATTTTTTCCTTTTAATTTTTTTGAAATTTGTCCTTTAATTTTTCCAACAACAGAAATTATTTTTTTTTTGTTAAGTTTGATTGATAGGCTGCAAACAAAAATTGCCCTTCTATTTTTTTTTTTTGACAAAAGTTGTAATATTTTTTTCATGGCTTTTTCAAAACTACCATATTTTTTTGCCCATCTAGCTGAATAAATACCAGGGTTTTTTTTAAGTGCAATAACTTCTAGTCCTGAGTCGTCTGATATTGAGGGCATGTCTGAATATTTAAAAAAATATTTAGCTTTGAGTAATGAATTTTCTTGAAAAGATTTTCCAGTTTCTTTCGGGCTTTTAATTTTAAAATAGTTTGGTGAAAATTTTTTAGTTTTTTTTGACAATAAATAGCTAATTTCTTTAAATTTACCCTTGTTATGAGTGCCTATTAATATTTTTTTAATTTTTTGCATTTATCTCTAGTAATTATAATTTTAAACACTATATAGCAAATATCATGGACGAAAAATTAGAAAAAAAAATAGACGAAACTACTGAAGAAAAACCTGAAATAAATGATGAGATTTCATTAGAACAAAAGCTTAAGGATTCAGAAGAAAAAACCCTAAGGGCCCTAGCTGAAATAGAAAACCAAAGACGAAGATTTGAGAAAGAAATAAGAGATGCTTTTGAATTTGGAGGTTTTAACTTAGCAAAGGAAACTTTATCTATATTGGACAACCTTCAGAGAGCAAAAATATCAATTAAAAATGATGAAGGACTTAAAGACAATAAAGATTTGTATAAATTTTTAGAAAATATTGATATTGTTGAAAAAGATTTAATCTCAATATTTGCAAAAAATAAAATAAAAAAAATTATCTCGGTTAAAGAAAAATTTGACCCGAACCTGCATCAAGCAATGATGGAGATTGAAGATGAGACTGTTGAACCTGGTACTATTGTTCAGGAAATTCAACCGGGTTATATGTATGGCGATAGACTTTTAAGACCGTCATTTGTCGGTGTTGCCAAGAAAATAGATCAAAATAACAAGGAAAAAGAGGAAAAAAAAGGTGTTTAGAAGACTTGTAGAAACAAAAAAAACACCCATATAAAAACTAACAAAAAAAGGAAAAAAAAATATGAGCAAAGTAATTGGAATTGATTTAGGGACCACAAATTCATGCGTGTCTATAATGGACGGATCGCAGGCAAAAGTATTAGAAAACGCTGAAGGGGCAAGAACAACTCCGTCTGTTGTTGCTTTCTTAGAAAAAGATGAAAAATTAGTTGGTCAACCAGCAAAAAGACAAGCTGTAACAAATGCTCAAGATACAATATTCGCAGCTAAGAGATTGATTGGCAGATCTTTTGAAGATGAGACTGTTAAAAAAGACGTGGCTAAAGTTCCTTTTAAAATTGTTAAATCGGATAAAGGTGAAGCATGGGTTGAGGGAAAAGGAAAAAAATATTCACCAGCACAAATATCTGCTTTTATTCTACAAAAAATGAAAGAGACAGCAGAAAAATATTTAGGTCAGGCTGTAACAAAAGCAGTCATTACAGTACCAGCTTATTTCAATGATGCTCAAAGACAAGCAACAAAAGATGCCGGCAAAATAGCGGGATTAGAAGTTTTAAGGATTATAAACGAACCAACTGCTGCCGCTTTAGCTTACGGTTTTGATAAAAAAAATGGACAAAAAATAGCTGTTTATGACTTAGGTGGCGGAACATTTGATGTATCAATTTTAGAAATTGGAGACGGTGTCTTTGAGGTTAAATCTACAAATGGAGATACTTTTTTAGGTGGTGAAGATTTTGATGACACAATTGTTAATTATTTAATAGATGAGTTTAAAAAAGATAATGGTATTGATCTGAGATCTGATAAATTAGCTTTACAGAGATTAAAAGAAGCTGCAGAAAAAGCAAAAATAGAACTGTCTTCAGCAACACAAACAGAGATAAATCTTCCCTTTATAACCGCGGATAAGACTGGGCCAAAACACGTCAATTTAAAATTTACTAGAGCTAAATTGGAAGCATTAGTTTCAAGCTTAGTAGAAAGAACTCTTGAGCCGTGCAAAATAGCCTTGAAAGATTCTGGCTTCTCAGCAGCAGAAATTAATGAAGTAGTTTTAGTCGGCGGAATGACTAGAATGCCAAAAATTGTAGAAACAGTAAAAAATTTTTTCGGAAAAGAACCAAATAAAAGTGTAAATCCAGATGAAGTTGTCGCTATGGGAGCAGCAATTCAAGGTGGGGTTTTACAAGGAGACGTGAAAGATGTTTTGCTGTTGGATGTTACTCCTTTGTCTTTAGGAATTGAAACGCTCGGAGGTGTATCAACAAAACTTATAGAAAAAAATACAACTATTCCAACTAAAAAAAGTCAAGTTTTCTCAACTGCAGAGGATAACCAACCAGCTGTGTCTATTAGAGTGTTACAAGGCGAGAGGGAGATGGCTGTAGATAATAAAGTTTTAGGTAATTTCGAATTAGTTGGCATACCGCCAGCTGCTAGAGGAACACCTCAAATTGAAGTTACATTTGATATTGACGCAAATGGTATTGTTAGTGTTTCTGCAAAAGATAAAGGGACTGGAAAAGAGCAGAAAATCCAAATTCAAGCTTCTGGAGGTTTGTCTGACGAAGATATCAGTAAAATGGTTAAAGATGCAGAGGCAAATAAAGAAGCTGATAAGAAAAAAAGAGATTCAGTAGATACTAGAAATCAAGCGGACAGTTTAGTTTTTTCAACTGAAAAAAGTCTCAAAGAACATGGGGACAAGGTTACAACTGAAGAAAAAACTTTAATAGAAACAGGTATAGCGGATTTGAAAAAATCTCTAGAAGGAACGGACTCGGAAGACATTAAAAAGAAGATACAAAGTCTAATTCAATCATCTATGAAATTAGGTGAGGCGGTCTATAAAAGCCAACAAAAAGATCAGTCAAAAACTACCGATAGTAAAGACGCCAAATCAGATAAAGATGAAAAAGAAAATGTAGTTGATGCAGATTTTGAAGACGTAAAAGAAGACAAAGAAAAGAGCGCCTAGGTTATAATAAATAGAGGAGTCGTCTTGTGACTAAAAGAGATTATTATGATGTCTTAGGTGTTTCTAAGTCATCTTCAAAGGATGAAGTAAAAAAAGCATACCGTAAATTAGCACTAAAATATCACCCTGATAAAACTAAAGGTGACAAAAAATCCGAAGAAAAATTTAAAGAAGCTAGCGAAGCTTATCATGTACTCTCGGATGAAAAGAGAAAAAATAACTACGATCAATTTGGTCATGCCGCTTTTGAGGGAGCGGGAGGTGGTCAAGGATTTGGTGGATTTGATACTTCATCTTTTTCAGATATATTTGAAGATTTTTTTGGAGACTTTGGAAGCAATAATACATCGAGCAGATCGAGCAACAGAGGTAATGACTTAAGATATGACATTAATATAAATTTAGAAGATGCTTATCAAGGTATAGAAAAAAATGTTCAATATACTACTTCCAAAAAATGTTCTGACTGCACAGGAAGTGGTGCTGCCAAAGGCTCAAAACCTATTAGCTGCAATTACTGTGGTGGAAAAGGTAAGGTCAGAACAAATCAAGGATTTTTTACAATACAACAAACTTGTCCGCAATGCAGTGGCTATGGTGAAACAATAAGTAAACCATGTCAAGATTGTAGTGGTAGTGGAAAAACTCAAAGTAACGAAAATGTTACTGTAAAAATACCAAAAGGCGTAGATGATGGGACTAGAATCAGAGTCTCAGGCAAAGGTGAGGCAGGCACAAAGGGTGGTTCTAACGGAGATCTATATTTATTTGTGTCAATCGATAATCATAGTATTTTTAAAAGATCAGAAGAAAATCTATACTATGAATTACCAATAAACTTTACTGATGCTGCGCTTGGAGCAACTGTCGAAGTTCCGTCTATCGATGGTGGCAAGTCAAAAATTAAGATTCCTACTGGAACACAACACGGAAAACAATTTAGACTTAAGGGTAAGGGTATGCCCATATTAAGAAGAACTTTACTTGGTGATTTATATATTAGAATTATAACTGAGGTTCCTATATCATTAACAAAAAAACAAAAAGAACTTTTAGAGGAATTTAAAAAAATTGAAGAAACAAAGCCTAATCCTGTAATAAAAAGTTTTTTTGAAAAGGCTAAGAAATTTTGGGGATCAAAATAATGAAAAAAATAAAACTAGCAGTTACTGGGTGCTTGGGAAGAATGGGTAATCAAATTATTAAATCATACAGAAAAGATAAAAAATTTAAGCTTGTGGCACTAACAGAAAATAAGATTATTAAGAAAAAAATAAACGGATTAAAGATTGATTTAAATAGAGAAAAAACATTTAAAAATGTAGACTTGATAATAGATTTCACTGTGCCTGAGTGCACCTTGGAGATTTTAAAAATAGCTTCAAAGATGCAGAAAAGGGTTGTTATTGGTACAACTGGTTTTACTAAAAAAGAAGAAAAATTAATTAAGATTTATTCAAAAAAAATTCCTATTTTAAAGGCTGGAAATATGAGCTTGGGTGTGAATTTGCTTGTGTACTTGACTGAAATTGCAGCTAAATCTTTAGGAAAAGATTTCTTAAGCAAGATTCACGAAGTACATCACAAAAATAAAAAAGATTATCCTTCTGGAACAGCTTTGATGCTTGGACGAGGAATAGCGACAGGTAAAAGTAGAGAATTTTATAAATTAATAGGCAAAAAACTCTTAAATAAAAAGTCTGTTCCATATGAAAATAAAATAAATTTTAACTCCTTGAGAAAAGGTGAAATTATTGGTGAGCATGAGGTAAAATTTTCGAATGGCAAAGAAGTAATTAGTTTAAACCATGAGTCTTTTGACAGGGCATTATTCGCTGAAGGTGCATTAACAGCTTCAAAATGGTTAATGAGAAAAAAACCAGGCTTGTATTCAATGAGAAACGTCTTAAATTTTGAATAAATTAAAATACAAGACAAAATAAATGAAAAACTTTAGAAGAAAATTTATAAGATTATTTGGATTATCTTTTTTTTCAGCAGTTATTATGCCTTTCAAATTATTATACTCAGCTACAAAACAAATTATTAATCCAAATCTGACTGAAGAACAAAAAAAAATAATGTTTGATGAGTCTACCGAACGAGCATTTACTAGTCCTTTAAATAATGAAAAAAGAAAAGGCTTCTTTCATTGTGCTAATTGCGGGGCAAAACTTTTTTCTTCAGATGCAAAATTTGATAGCGGAACAGGATGGCCGTCATTTACAGAATCATTACCTGGTGCATTTAAAACTAAAATTGATTATTCGTTTGGAGTGAAAAGGATTGAATATCATTGTGCAAAATGTGGAGTTCATCACGGACATGTTTTTGATAATGGCCCTAAATCAAGTCAAAAAAGATTTTGTAACAATGGACTTTGTCTTATTTTTAAACCTGAAAATTAATGAATAAAATTCAAAGAGCTAATCTAATATTAAAGGCATTAAATAAAATTTATCCTAGAACGTCTATTCCCCTCAAACATAATAATATATTTACGCTACTAGTTTCTGTGCTTTTATCAGCCCAATGTACAGATAAAAATGTTAACAATGTAACAAAAAACATATATCCAAAATACAATAAGCCTGAGCATTTTATAAAATTAGGAAGAAAAAAAATTGAAAAACTAATTAAAAGTATAGGAATTTTTAGAATTAAAGCAAAAAGTATATATTTAATGTCTAAACAATTAATTGATAACCATGAAGCTAAAGTGCCTAAAAGTTTTGAGGAATTAGAAGAACTGCCTGGTGTTGGGCACAAAACTGCTAGTGTGGTTATGTCCCAAGGATTTGGCATACCTACATTTCCCGTTGATACTCATATACATAGGTTGGCTCAGCGATGGGGCCTAACTAGTGGTAAAAATGTTGTTCAAACCGAAAAAGACTTAAAGAAATTGTTTCCAAAAAAATCTTGGAACAAACTACATTTGCAAATAATCTATTATGGAAGAGAGTATTGTAAAGCCAGAGAATGCTATGGTATAAATTGTAAAATTTGTGCTACTTGCTATCCAAATAGAAAAAAACCGGTTAAAACAAAAAAACCATAAAAATTATTATGAAAATTATAGGTATAGGAAATGCTATTGTTGATGTTATTTGCAAGGTTGATGAAGGTTATTTATCCAACAACAGCCTAACTAAAAGCACGATGAAACTTGTCGATGAAACAGAGTTTAGAAAATTATTGTCTAAACTTAAAATTGAACAAACAGTTTCTGGAGGATCTATAGCCAATTCTATTGTGGGACTATCTCAGCTTGGAAATGAAGTTGGTTTTATTGGAAAAATAAGTGATGATAATTTTGGTAATAAATATGAAACAGGTTTAACAAAAGAGAAAGTAAAATTTTTTTATTCAAAAAAAAGAGAGGTTTTGCCAACAGGGACCTGTTTAATACTAATAACACCTGACTCAGAAAGAACAATGTGCACATTTTTAGGAACAGCAGGGAAAATAAATGAAAATGATATAGATGTTAGTTCTATTAAAAATAGTGAAATATTATTTTTAGAAGGCTACTTGTGGGATGAAGGTGAACCTAAAAAAGCTTTTAATAAAGCTATACAAAATTCAAATAGAACCGCCATGAGTCTGTCTGATTTATTTTGCGTAGAGAGAAACAAAAGCCAGTTTCTAGATCTAGTAAAGAATAAATTAGATATAACTTTTGCAAATGAACAGGAAATTATTTCATTAACAGATGCTAAAAATTTTAACGAAGTAATAGGATTTTCTAAAAATTTAAATAAATTAATTATAATTACTAGAGGCGAAAAAGGGGCGATAGCCATTCATGGAAATGAAATTGCTGAGTGCGAAGCTATGAAAAATTTAAATGTGGTTGACTTAACCGGTGCTGGCGACCTTTTTGCAGCTGGTTTTCTTCACGGTGTGATTAATAAACTTTCTCTAAAAGAAAGTCTTGAAAAAGGAACCGAAATGTCTTCTAAAATCATTCAACAAATTGGTGCGAGACTTTAATAAAACTATTTTTTTTTTCTTTTAAAACTACCCTTACCTTTTTTGGGCTTAACGACTCTTTTTTTATATTTAGGTGTACGAAGTTCTAGGGCTATTTTATTTATTTTTTTCAATTTGATAACCGTGATTCTTATTTGAAATGAAATTTTCGTCTAAAAAAATCTTTTTAATTTTTTTTCTTAATCTATAAATATGAGTTTCTACCGTGTGTGTATCTGCGTCTGAAGCATATTTCCACACCGTGTTAAGTATTTCTTTTTTAGAATAAGTTTTAACCTTTTTGCTCAAAAGCTCTAAAAGTTGAATTTCTTTTTCTGTTAAAATTGTAAAAGATTTATTCTTAGATAGTTTTTTTTCATTTTTATCTAAAATATAATTACCAATACTAATCATGGAATTAAGGTGAAATTTGTCCTTACTAATTAATTCTAATATTTTATTATTGAAATCTGAAATATGTATAGGAAGTTTAATGTCTTCTTGTCTTTCGTAATCTTTTTTTTGTTTGCCACTGAAAAAAAATATCTTTAAAATATTATTTTTTTTGATTTGGCTTAATAATTGTTTTTCTTTTTCTTCAATAAATGGTCTTTGAATTAGAAGAGCTTGAAAAATATTTAATGAAAGATTTTCTATTTTATCTGGTAAAAAACTTATTTTAAAACTTAATTCTTCTTTTAGTTCTTTGATAGAATTGGTAAAGTCACTATCACTTAATAACAATATATTTAGGTTTTTATTTGTATGCATGTTTTTTTAAAAAATAAAAAAATTATCTTTTTAGATTATAAGATAAAATGTTCCATAGGTAAAAGAGGAATTAGAAAAAAAAGAGTAGAAGGCGATAAAACCACACCTAGAGGAACATTTAAAATTAAATACTTGTTGTACAGGAAGGATAGACTTTCGGTCATTAGAACTAAGTTAAAAAAATACGTAATTAAGAAAAATATGGGGTGGTGTGATGATCTTAATACTACAAAATATAATAAACTCATAAAGTTACCATCAAGTTTTAAACATGAAAAACTTTACAGAAAAGATCACATTTATGATCTAATTTTAGTAATAAATTACAATATGAATCCAACATTAAAAAATAGAGGGAGCGCTATATTTATACATGTTGCTAGAAAAAATTACTCACCGACAAGAGGTTGCGTGGCAATGTCAAAGATTGACATAAAAATTTTATTAAAAAATTTAGAAAAAGAAAATAAGATTATAATAGATTAGATCTTTGACCGAAAATTAAACTTCCAACTCTTACATAGGTAGCTTTATTATTAATAGCATCTACATAGTCATTGGACATACCTAAGCTAAGCTCAGGTAAATTGAGCATTGTATTTAGTTTGCTTATTATTTTAAAATTTTCTTTATAATTTTCAATCGGTGGAATAGCCATTAAACCGATTATGTCTAAATTTAACTCTTTTTGGCAATAATCATAAAACTGATCAATTTCAGAAACATTGATTCCAGACTTTTGAGATTCATTTCCAATATTAACCTGAATGAAATATTTAATTTTTTTATTTAATTCTTTTTCATATTTGGAAAGAGTATTGGCCAACTTCTGGCTATCTAAAGAATGAATATAATCGAATATTTGAAGAGCTTTTTTTGCTTTATTAGATTGTAATTTACCGATCATGTGCAAATTTAAATTTGGCCTTTCTTTTAAATTGCTCCACTTGTGTTCTGCTTCTTGAACTTTGTTCTCTCCAAAATCTGCGTGTCCATGATCTATTAATGGCTTAATGTGCTCAATAGTAAAAGTTTTGCTTACTGCGATTATTTTTGTTTTATTGCCATTATTAATTGAATTAATTTTCAATTTTAGATTTTTAAAATTATCAACTATATTGATCATATGTTTCCTATAAAAAATCAATACTACTTGTTTATTGAAAATACCGCAAATATTGATTTTGATTTTATAAAAATTAAAAGAAAATTTACTATAATATATAGAAATAATAAGAATAATGAAAATATAGAAAAATTAAAAAAGTTCAAAAACAAATGTAAACTTAAAGGCGTGGCTTTTTTTGTTGCTAACGATGTAAAATTACTTACAAAAATTAATGCAGATGGATTATATATCTCAGCACATAACAAATCTTTAAGTGTAAGAAAATCTTTAAACAAAAGATTTAAAATTATTGGATCAGCTCATAATATTAAAGAAATTATCCAAAAAAAGAACCAAAAATGCGGAATTATTATATTATCTAGATTGTTTAAGACTAATTACAAAGGTAAAAAAGG
>Ga0115003_10001902_pt1 | contig 17751 bp, 19 predicted proteins | sample ArcticOcean_MG_C_7_FD_88736 | JGI IMG/M metagenome (GOLD analysis project Ga0115003, IMG submission 88736) | Marine microbial communities from western Arctic Ocean - ArcticOcean_MG_CB11_88 | ecosystem: Environmental > Aquatic > Marine > Oceanic | place: Arctic Ocean: Canada Basin | collected... | reverse complement strand
TGTGCGTCGGCCTTTTTCAACGCAATCATTGCATCTTTGCGACGGAACAATGACTGCAACCGCTCTTTTGACACCGTGTCAGACAGTGATCAGCGCATCTGCGGCGAGATCCCGTTGTATGATCACAACGACGGCTGAAAACTCTCTGTCATAAGGCCATTTGTGATCAGCACCTCATGCTCTTCCAACAAAATATGATGATAGACTACATCTTCGCTTGGCATATCGGTCTGCGCCAACGTCCCCACAAGATACTTCGCTGGCACCATGACAGTCGGTTCAGCAAAATACAGCCGGCCCAAACACCCTCAATAACCACGCGATGCTGCACTGAAACCGACAAATCCGCGAACGGAACACCGGGCGCGATTGCATCAGCCATAATGCCACAGGGCGGCGGGATGGATCGGCGCGCATGTCAGCCACGGATGCGCGCGAATGCCCGCACCACAAAATCGGGACTACAGCACCGGTATCCGTAACAACTAGATCGCCCACTTTTAGGGTTTCGACCTTGCGGCAACCAGATGGGGTCAAAACGTCGGTGCCACCGCAAAAGCAAATATAAACCGCAGTTGGAGCCGGATCAACATTTGTCAGCGCCACCGCGCCATTTCCAAAACTATCCATCAATTCAAATGTACCACTGCCATCGGTCATGAAAAACAACCCCTGATAATTACCAGCAAGGTCGATATACGAAATCACAGTAACCTGACTGCCTTCAAGAACATCCGGCACCTTGCCATTTTCAATCGGCAGATCGCCCGTTTGCTCGAGAATGAAATTATACCACACACCGTCGATCGTCTCAGTTGTATCTGGGTCAACGTCGCCGCCATTACCATCAAGGACAATATCGACGGTCGCACCGCTCTCGAACGTAATCTCAACAGTGGCCTGCTGAGACTTACTATCGACATTCAATGCCGCGTTATTTGCGGATGATCCATCGCCACGTGCGAAAAAACTAAGACTTGCCATGTACGCGATCCCGTCCGATGTGGGTTTCACAATTTAGCTGTGAACCTGCGAATCTTTATAAATCAGTTATTTGGCAATATTTTGACGTCTACCAACACGGCTTAGCCACAATTGGCTACACCGCGGCAATTAAAACAGCATATGCAAAACTTATGCAAAACGTATAAAAACATACCGGTCTTTACGGCCCCCGTTGCAATCCCTATATGAATACTCAGGAATAGCAGGATGATCCCATGACCGACGCAAGCCCCCCCGTTGAAGGCACTCCATTGATCGCGCCCTCGAGCACCGATCACCCGCTCTACGAGGACATCGTGGCAGCGTGCCAGTCGATCTATGACCCTGAAATTCCAGTGAATATTTACGATCTTGGGCTGATCTACACTATCAACATCGGCGAAGATAACGCGGTAAATGTGACGATGACGCTCACAGCGCCAGGATGCCCCGTCGCAGGCGAAATGCCCGGCTGGGTCGCTGACGCAATTGAACCGCTTCCGGGCGTCAAACACGTTGACGTCGAAATGACCTTCGAACCACAATGGGGCATGGAAATGATGTCTGACGAGGCCCGCCTAGAACTCGGCTTTATGTAGTAATTACAACACACTACCATCACCCTTGCGCGATGCGCATAGGCTTCCTATCTTAATCGGAAGTAAGGAGAATTCCAATGTTCGGCATCCCAGGCAAGCAAGCAGTCTCAATCACTGGCAAAGCAGCGGCACAAATCGCCAAGCTGATGGCCAAAGATGGGTCCCAAGGGTTGCGCATCGGCGTCAAAAAAGGCGGCTGTGCAGGCATGGAATACACCATGGAATACGTGCGCGAAATCAACAGCATGGACGAAGTAGTGGAGATCGACGGCGCCCGCGTTATGATTGCGCCAATGGCGCAAATGTTCCTGTTCGGCACTGAAATCGACTATGAAACGTCGCTACTGGAAACCGGTTTTAAGTTCCGCAATCCCAACGTCGTTGACGCCTGCGGCTGCGGCGATTCGATCAAATTCGACGAGACAATTGGCGAAAAATAACCGCCTTTTCAGCGACTTAGCCCTACCAATCAATCCACCTGCAAATGCACATATGTCGCATCATACCGCGCCTTTAAATGCGCCCAAGCTTGCATCGTTCCAGCTGACCCCATCGGGGCCACATTGGCATCATGGTTGGGATTGAAAAATAACGGCACTGAAATCCGCTCGGCAGATGTACCGATCACACGGTGCGGCGTCGCCTTGATTTTTCCACCAGTCCAGATATCCAACATGTCACCAAAGTTAATCACGAACTCACCCGGAGGCGCTGACACTGGAATCCAACCGCCACCAATTTTGCGCACCTCCAACCCCGGTGACCCATCCGTTGCCAGTAACGTCAAACAACCATAGTCGGTATGGGTCGCAATTCCAAAATCCTTATCCGTCGCCCAAGCAGGCCGCTCAGGGTAAAAATTTCCGCGCAGCAATGCCATCGGACGGGTGAACTTATCGCGAAAAAAGCTCCCGTCTTCGCCAACCGAACCCACAATCGCACATAATAAATCTAATTCAAAATCAGTGCTTTGCAGGTAATATTCCTGCAAACCCTTGGCAAAACCTTCGGGCTTATCAGGGCACAAATTTGGCGCATAAAACGACAGGTTTTCATCTGCAATCGGATCATCCTCAACAAGCGTCAAACTACAATCAAACACCTGCTTATAGTCAGGGTTGGCATCCGGATCGACCTGCTCAGACCCCGCCCCGCCCCAACCACGGTTTGATCCCGTCGCGGCCATGTCATACGTCGCTTTATCAGACGCTGGCAGATGAAAAACGCGCCATAACCGTCAATGACCCCCTGCACAAAAGGCCCCGACAGCGGCGTGTTATACTCTGTCAAAAACCCAACACCCGTCGCCGCCTGCGCCGCCAGCTTCATCGCGTCTGCGTCACCAACCAACAGTGCGGTGGCATCAATACGTGGTATCATCGCAACTCTCCTTGAAACATGTTCGGACGCACGGGGCACACCAACACGCTTTGCAACCCCCCAAGGTTCTTGCTACCTACCAAAGCAACTGCAATTTAAAAGGATAAATCATGCGCCGCAAACTTGCCGCTGGAAACTGGAAAATGAATGGACTTGCCGCCGCAATGACCCAAGCCGCGGCCATCGCCGCCCATGATGCAAACGGCGTCGATGTCCTAATCTGCCCACCCACCACGCTGTTGACTCAAATGGCTAATCTGCCGATGTCTGTCGGCGGCCAAGATTGCCACGCCAACACCAGCGGCGCACACACAGGTGATATAAGCGCCGATCAACTTGCCGACACAGGGGCGACCTACACGCTCACAGGCCACTCCGAGCGACGCACAGATCACGCTGAAACAGACACGATGATCAACGCCAAAACGACCGCGGCCTATGCAGCAAACCTATCGGCCGTCGTCTGTATCGGCGAAACCTTGTCAGAGCGTGAAACCAACAAAACCCTGACCGTCATCGACAACCAGCTTGCGTATTCTGTTCCCGATACGGCAACCGCCGCAAATACCGTCATCGCCTACGAGCCCGTCTGGGCGATCGGCACCGGCAAAGTCCCGACCAACGACCAAATCGCACAAGTCCATGCACACATCCGCGCCCGCCTGACCAAACGTTTCACCGACGGCACAGATTTCCGCATCCTCTATGGCGGCTCCGTAAAAGCCAGCAACGCCACGGAAATTTTCGCCATCCCAGACGTCGACGGCGCACTTGTTGGCGGAGCCAGCCTAAACGCCGCCAATTTCATCCCAATCATCACGGCCTTGGCGGCAAGCTAATCTTTTTCAGAGCTAAAATATGTATCTTTAGATCACAACAAAAAGGCGACGCACCCAATATGATGCGTCGCCTCTCAAAATCTCAAAAAAGTAATGCGCGGCAGCGCCCCTTTAGTTCAAAACTATCTCCGGCCCCATGAACTTCGTTGGCAGATACGTCGACAGCCACGGAATATACGTGATCAAAATCAAAAACACGAACAACACAGCCAAGAACGGCAACGCGGCGCGGACAACAGCCATCATCGGCATGCCTGCCACGCCAGAGGTAACGAACAAGTTCAATCCAACTGGCGGCGTGATCATCCCGATCTCCATGTTGACCACCATGATGATGCCGAGATGGATCGGATCAATGCCCAGCGATATCGCAATTGGAAACACCAAGGGGGCAACGATCACGATCAGACCAGACGGCTCCATGAACTGACCGCCGATCAACAAAATCACGTTGACCACAATCAGGAACATGACCGGGCCCATGCCCGCTGACAACATCGCCTCGGCAATATGCTGTGGGATCTGCTCATCGGTCAAAACATGCTTCAGGATCAGCGCGTTGGCGATGATAAACATTAACGTCACTGTCAATTTACCACCTTCAAATAAGGCCTTGCGGGTATCTGCATGGAACCAACTCGTGATCAAAACCTGTGGATTTTGCAGCAACGACTTGGGAAGCGCACCATTAACACCCGCTAATGGACCCATGTCGCGGTAAATAAACGTCGCCACGATGAAGGCATAAACAGCAGCGACAGCGGCAGCCTCTGTTGGGGTAAACGCACCCGGTTTCCAGACAATACCATCAAACGTCAGCCAAGGATGGCCATAAATGCCGCCCATGATGATAACAATCAGCAACAGGCCCCAAGCAGCATCACGGAAGCTGGCGAATATCTCACCCCAGCCCTGCCATTCGCCCTTGGGCATATTCTTGATACGGGCCATGATATAGATGGTGATCATCAGCATTGTACCGGCCAAGATACCTGGAATGACGCCGGCCAAGAACATCCTACCGACCGACACATCCGTTGCAGATGCATAGACCACCATGACAATAGACGGCGGGATCAAAATACCCAACGTGCCTGCGTTACAAATCACGCCAGCAGCGAATTCCTTGGTGTATCCGACCTGTCGCATCGCCGCGATCACGATGGACCCAATGGCAACCACCGTTGCTGGCGACGAGCCGGACAAAGCCGCAAACATCATACATGCCAGCACACCTGCAATCGCCAAGCCACCTTGGAAATGGCCAACACAGGCGATTGAAAACCGAATGATCCGTCTGGCGACACCGCCAGTGGACATGAACGTCGACGCCAAAACAAAGAACGGGATCGCCAGCAGCGTGTAATGCCCCGCCATCGCTTGATATAACGACTGGGCGACCGACGCCAAAGACGTGTCAGAAAACGCCAGCAAAAAGACGATCGACGACAGACCAAGCGACACCGCAATCGGGACACCAATCAATAACAATCCAACGATCATGCCAAATAAAAGTACTACATCCATGATCTTACGCGTCCTTGTTCATGTGGGCGACTTCTTGGACCGCCTCTTCTGCTTCGTGGCTCACAATCATGCTTGAGCGTTGACCACGGGCGACGGCAACAGTCGCCTGAACGATGCGCAACAACATCAAGGCCATTCCAAACGGAAGCATGAAATATGGGATGAACCGAGGCAAGTTTTCATATTCCTCACCCATGTTAAATGTGTCTTCTAGATAGGTTTGGGCGAACGGGATCGGGACAAAATCAGTCTCGTACCATCCCTGATCACGCGTGTTTTCGTCAAATCCTGTCGGAATGATGCGGCCAGTGGTTTGCTGAAATCCGCCGAAAGGTGCCCAATAATCCCACGCGCCTTTCATCATCAAACCGCCATATGCGATGCACATCAACGCCGAAAAGATAACCATTGCCTTGCGCAACCGCGTGCCAGCCATGTTTAAAATAGCATCAACACCCAGATGGGCGGTGATCTTAAACCCATAAGAAATACCGAACAGCACCAGCCATGCGAACAATATCAACGTGACCTCAAGCCCCCATAGCAAGGACAATCCAAACCCGTACCGCAACACGACGTTGGCGAATGTAACCAAAACCATCAGCCCCAACAAGGTCGCTATAATCGTCTCTTCGATATGTGAAATCATATGGCCCAGCTTACTGCTTGGCGCATCATGGGTGCCCGACATCGCGGTCTCCTCCCCCAGATTTTGAATGTGTTGTGGTGGTCTTGGGGCGATCACATTGCCGCCCCAAGTGAGATCAGATCTTGGTGCTTACAGCCCCATGTTGATCTTTTGTGCCGCATCGATGTTTTCTTGGCCAACATCGCCTACAAACTGTTCCCAAACTGGCTTCATCGCGCCAACCCATGCAGCACGCTGCTCAGTTGTCAGAATGCGAACTTCACCACCAGCAGCGATGATCGCCTCTTTGGCTTCCTCGTTCACTTTGAACGCTTCGCTGTTCCGCATTTCAGTCACTTCGCGCAGGATCGTGGTCAGTTGATCACGCACTGGCGCATCAAGGCTGTCCATAAAATCAACGGACGTCACAACAAGATAGTCGATGATGCCGTGGTTGGTTTCTGTAGTGCCGTCTTGGACCTCAAAGAATTTCTTGCCGTAAATGTTCGACCATGTGTTTTCCTGACCGTCGACAACACCTGTCTGCAAGGCACCGTAAACTTCTGAAAACGCCATTGGCTGCGGGGATGCGCCGATCGCGGACATCTGAGCAACCAACACGTCAGAGTTTTGAACACGGAATTTAAGACCGGCAGCATCAGTTGGCAGGTTCAACGGCACATTCGCCGAGAACTGCTTCATGCCATTGTGCCAGAATTCTAAGCCCTGAAGGCCACGGCGCTGCATGCTGTCTTTCATCGCTTGACCAGTTTCAGATGTCTGAAACGCGTCAACAGCGTCGATGTTTGTGAACATGAATGGCAGATCGAAAATACGGAACTGCTTGGTGAATGCCTCAAACTTTGACAACGACGGCGCGGCCATCTGAACGTCGCCTTGCAGCATCGCCTCAAGCACTTGATCATCATTATACAGCTGCGAAGACGGGAACACTTCCATGCACATAACGCCGTTCATCTCAACGTTCACACGTTCCTGCAGCAACGTGGCCGCGATGCCTTTCGGGTGGCGGTCAGTGTTGGTCACGTGGCTAAATTTGACGACGATTTCACCGTCGTCACAGCCAGCAGCATGGCTATCGGCAAATGCTGCGTTTGCAGCAACGGACATAGCCGCGACCATCGCGGCGTTCTTCAAAAATGTCATTGTGGTTCCTCCCAGAACGTCAATTGCGGCCCAAATGGACCATCTGCACTGATCAGATGATGATTGATGGGTCACGACAAGCAGGTTGTTAACACGCCAAATAAACCCTTCAACCAACTGTAATACATAGGTTTCCCAAATAACGACGCGCCGAACCACCAATTGGAATGCGGAATTTCACACATGGGTTAGCCCTAACTGTGCGGAAAACCGCACACGTGCCTACCCTCGGTAATCCTCAGAACGCAAACCGTGGCGCGCCAGCTTGTCATAGAATGTCTTGCGCGGCAGTTGCAGATCAGCGGCCGTATCACCGGCCCGCCCGTCGTGACGCTGCAACGCGGCAATCAGCAGTGATCGCTCGACCTGTGCCATCTGCGCCGCAAGCCCGTGGCCTTGGTCTTCAACTGCGTCATCCAACCGCATCGCAAACCGCATTGCTGCATTCATCAACGCGCGGGCATTGCCCGGCCAGTCTTGGGCCATCAGCCCTGCAATCACCTCAGCGCTGATATCCGGAAGCGGCAAGTTAGCCTGTTCGCAAGCCTGCGCAACGTAGTGCTGAAACAACACCGGAATATCCGCACTGCGTTCGCGCAAGTTTGTGATGTGAACGCGGAGTATATCAAAATGATAAAACAAATCCTCTTGGAACCGTCCTGCTGCAACTTCGGCGTCCAGTGACACAGTGGTCCCTGCAAGCAGCCGCACACCGGTTCCCGCCTCGATTATATCAACAAGCGCATATTGCACATCTTCCGACAGACGGCTAATTTCATCCAGAAAAACGGTGCCGCCTGCGCCCATATCCAAGGCCGCGCGTAGTCCCGCCACATCCAGCAGCCCTGCGTTTTGTTTAACAAACGGGCGGGTCGCATTGGGTGAAAGCAGGTGGATCACTTCGGCCACTTTTGGCGTGCCAGACCCGCGTTCACCAGTGATCAGCGCATCCGTGTCCATTTGCGCGATCCGGCGAACATGTGCGCGCAATTCTTGCGATTTTTCAGATGTTCCACGCAACATTCGCGCCGCCGCATCGCCCTGTTCCACCGCAGCAATCAGGCGGCGGTTTTCCAAAACAAGTGCACGCGCCTTTAGCGCGCGAGTCACCACCGCCATAAACGGCACAGGACCGCATGGCTTTTCTAAAAAATCGTATGCCCCCATTCCTATCGCCTTTACGGCCATAGGAATGTCACCTTCACCCGTCAACAAAATCACCGGCAAATCGGGGTCGGTCGTGCGAGCAAAATCCAACAGGTGAAACCCGTCGCGACCCGGCATGCGCATATCCGTAACCACAACACCGTCGAAACTCTGGGTCAAATGATCCTTGGCCGCCAAAAATGACCCCGCCAAAACGGGCTCAATCCCCGCAAGCTCCAGCGTTTGCCCCAAGGCTTCGCGGATCGCAGGATCGTCATCAACTAAAAGTACACGCATTGTCATACCGCTTTGTCGGCAGCGGCGGGGATAAGTTCAACCGTAAAAATCGCGCCACCCGCATCATGGTTACGACCACGGATCACACCACCAAAGCTTTGGACCAACCCATATGAAATGCTCAAACCCAGCCCCATGCCCTCAGCGGCACCGATCGCCTTGGTCGAATAAAACGGATCAAAGATCTTTTCCGGCTCGGTAATACCCGGCCCTGTGTCACGCACCGACAGCGTCACGCGCGTCGCATCTGCAGCAACTGTAATCGTCAAAACGCGCGGGTCCGACAGCTCCATCGCGTCAATGCCGTTGGACGCGAGGTTTAACACGACCTGCTGTAAACGGACATCACCACCGCGCACGATCACCCCGTCAGCACCATCCCAGCGCACATCGACCTGCGCTTCTGCGATCTTTGGACCCAACAGTTCTAAAACAGTATCCACCACGCGGCCGACATCCACATCCCCCAAGGGTTCGCTTTCTTGGCGGGCAAAGGCACGCAAATTGCGAATGATCCGGCCCATTCGGTGCGCCAATTCTGATATTTTACCCAAATTTTTGGCCGCCATATCGGGGCGATCACGCTCCATGAAACTTTGACCGTTTTCCGCAAACGACTGAATGGCCATCAACGGTTGGTTCAATTCATGGCTAATCCCCGCAGACATCTGCCCCAATGCCGACAGCTTACCAGCCTGCACCAAATCAGCTTGGGCTTTGGTCAACTGGACCTCAGCGACACGGCGATCCTCAACCTCTTGGCGCAGGCTCAGGTTAGCAGATGACAATTGCGCCGTGCGATCTTGGACGCGGTGTTCCAGCTTTGCATTTGCCTCGGCCAAGGTACGGCGGCGCTGCGTTGCCAAAAACAGCAGCGCACCAAACGCCAAGCACAACGCACCAGCCACAGCCGATTGCAACAATGCGATCTGACGGGCGGGTGCAACATCCAGCAATACTTCACCGTGCATACCAATCACCGGTAAATCCATGGTGCGGTGTAACGCACGCCGCGGCACGTACCGACTGCCCGACACTGACCAAACATCCATGCCACGCAAATCCCGCGCCGTATAATTCAGAAAATCACCAGGCGCACGCGACCGCAGCACCAACTCGGACCTGTTGGACACAAAAACAATACCATCGGCATCGGTGAAAAACAAAACCGGACGTGCACCGCGCCATGAATCTTCAACGCCTCCGACGCCCGCATAAACCAGCAGCGCACCAATCACTGGGCCCGCATCCGAAAACACAGGGGCCGCAAAAACAAACGTACGCACACCGTCGCGCACCGGATGGTCAACACCCAACGCCCCGTCCATCGCACGCTCAAAATAGGACTGGCCCACATGACTGAACGCAGGCGCATCTTGGGTCCCAATCAATGGCACACCCGCCGTATCCAGCAGCACAATATCCAACGCACCCGTCTTGTCACTGACTTGCTGCAAAATCGGGCGAACAGCCTCCACCCTCCCCGATCCGGCCAGAACGGCGCTCAATTGCGGACGATCGGCGGTTAACACAGCCAGCTCGCGATAGCGGCGCAACTCTGCCGTCAAACTATCGGCGGCAAGCGTCAAATCCGATTGGGCGCGGCGTTCCAACTGGCCCAATGCCACGACATAGCCGTACCACCACACACCGCTGACGAACAACGCCACGGTGACAAGATAGGCCAATATCCCCCACGGGTTTTTGCGACGATCAACAGACATACCAGCAACATACAGCAGTGCACCGCGCCAACAAGACGGCGTGGCAAATCACGCGCTCACCTTCACCCGCTAAAGCGGCAAGGCAACCGTCGATTTAATCTCTTCCATCGACAAAAGCGCGGTCACATTAAACACCCGCACCTCGGCAATCAGCGCCTGATAAAACACGTCATAAGCATGGGCATTTTGCACACGAACCTTTAAAATATAATCAATATCGCCCGCCAAACGGTGGGCCTCTTGGACCTCATCGCGCGACAATAACGCCTTTAAAAACCGCTGTTGCCAGTCAGCATCATGTTCGGACGTGCGGATCAGAACAAAGAAACACGCTTCAAACCCGAGCGCCTCCGCGTCCAATATAACCGTCTGTTGCCCAATTACCCCCGCCTCGCGCATTTTGCGAATCCGGTTCCACACAGGCGTCTTTGATGACCCAACAGATTTGGCAATATCGTCCAAAGATTGGGCTGCATCAGCCTGCAAGCTACGTAAAATCTTCCGATCCATTTCATCGATCCGCACAGACATTCTCAATTCTCCGTATTTGAAGGACAACCCATCCGACCTCATGCTGAGGCAGAACATATGTCCTTACATGACGCACAGGGGCGGCAATTCCCAGAACAATATTCTATATTGGAAATCAGAATTCACCGATAGGCCATGCCATGAAACATTTTCCAATCTTCTTATCCGTCTCTGGCCGCCGGATCATCGTGTCAGGCGGCGGCGACGCGGCCATGGCAAAGTTGCGGCTTTTGATGAAAACCGAAGCACATATCACCGTTCTGGCGCAAAACGCCGCCCCTGAAATCCACCGCTGGGCTGCACAGGGCAAACTTACCCTCACAAATCACGCGATGGGCCACGGCGATGCAATTGGTGCCGTGCTTTTCTACGGCGCAAACGAAGACGCCACTGAGGACGCCCGCACCGCCGCCATCGCCACGTCTGAGGGCGCGCTTGTAAACATCGTCGATAATCTTGAGGACAGCCAATTCATCACCCCCGCAATCGTCGATCGCGATCCTGTCACCATCGCGATTGGCACCGAAGGGGCCGCCCCCGTGCTGGCCCGCGCGATTAAGGCCGACCTTGAAGCAAAACTGCCCGCATCCTTGGGCGCACTCGCCCGTATCGGTAAAACGTTCCGCCACGCCGTCGACGTGCTGCCATTTGGCGCCAAACGTCGGACATTCTGGTCGGAATACTACTTCAACGTGGGCCCCTCCACGATGAACCAACGGGGTGAAAAGGGCATTCTCCCGACCTTAGAGACCCTGTTGGATAAACATGTGATGACCGCCCAAACCGAAGGTCATGTTGATCTTGTCGGCGCTGGCCCCGGTGATCCGGACCTGTTGACCCTGAAAGCCCGCCAAGCCATCGATAAGGCCGACGTCATCATCCACGACCGCCTTGTGACCGCCGACATTTTGGAACTCGCCCGCCGTGAAGCGACAATCATCGACGCAGGTAAAGAAGGATTCGCCACCTCCATGGCCCAATCCGACATTGATGCGCTGATCGTCGAGCACGCATCAAACGGTGCGCACGTCGTGCGGCTTAAGGCAGGCGATCCGACCGTTTTTGGCCGTCTGGACGAAGAAATGGAAGCAGTCACTGCCGCTGGTATTTCTTACCAGATTATCCCCGGTATCACCGCCGCATCAGCGGCAGCCGCAAACATCGGGCAAAGCCTGACAAAACGCGGTCGGAACTCTGAGGTGCGTCTGATCACGGGTCACGACACAAAAGGCTACGCCGATCACGATTGGAAAGCGCTTGCAGCAGACGGCGAGGTAGTCGCAATTTACATGGGCAAAAAATCTGCCCGTTTTGTCCAAGGGCGGTTGCTGATGCACGGGGCCAAACCCGACACGCCCGTCACGATCATTGAGAACGTCAGCCGCGCCGATCAGCGCATCATTGCCTGCACGCTTGGCACGCTAGAACCGACAATGTCAGACGCAAATCTGACGGGTCCGGCACTGACATTGCTTGGTCTTGCACCGCGCGACGCGGCATATGCAAAACTTACGCAAAACTTATACGAAAATCACACTCAAAAAGAGGCATTCTGATCATGGCCCGAGCGCTCACATCCAAAGTCGTCACTGCCAATGCCTTACTCGAAGGCGATGCAATTTGGTTCACGCAAACCAACGAATGGACCCGCGATATAGCACAGGCTGAACTGATAACCGACGAAGCCCACGGCGACCTTCGCCTGCTCGAAGCCATGGCAGATCAATCAGTCGTCGCAGGTGTTTATTTGGCCGATGCAAAAGCCGGACCAAATGGCCCAGTACCGGTACATTTCCGCGAAACCTTCCGCACGCGCGGCCCATCCAATTACGCCCACGGCAAACAAGAGGCCTGAAGAATATGTATATTTACAATGACTTTGACGAACAATTTGTCCGCAACCGCGTTGATCAATTCCGTGACCAAGTCACTCGCCGCATTGATGGATCACTCACCGAAGACGAATTCAAACCACTGCGTTTGATGAACGGTCTTTACCTGCAATTGCACGCCTATATGCTGCGTGTGGCGGTGCCTTACGGCACGTTGAATTCTGCGCAAATGGACAAACTGGCCTACATTGCAGACCGTTGGGACAAAGGTTATGGCCACTTCACTACGCGCCAAAATATCCAATACAATTGGCCCAAGTTACGCGATGTGCCCGACATGCTGTCAGAACTCGCCGATGTGGGCATGCACGCTATCCAAACCTCTGGAAACACTATAAGAAATGTGACTGCAGACCATTTTGCAGGTGCCGCTGCAGACGAGATCGAAGACCCGCGCCCGACCGCAGAATTGCTGCGCCAATGGTCAACCGATCACCCTGAATTTCAGTTCCTGCCACGCAAATTTAAAGTTGCCGTAACAGGTGCCAAAGCCGACCGCGCCGTCACCCGCGCCCACGATATCGGCCTGCGGATGGTCCGTAATGATACAGGCGAAGCGGGTTTTGAGGTCATCATCGGTGGCGGTCTTGGGCGCACCCCGATGGTAGGAAAGATCTTGCGCGAATTCCTGCCAAAATCAGATTTGCTGCCCTACTGTGAAGCGATCGTCAGCGTCTACAATCTGCTTGGTCGGCGCGACAATAAGTACAAAGCGCGGATCAAAATCACTGTACACGAGAACGGCTTGGAAAAGATTCAAGAGCTTGTAGAGTCACGTTTCGCACAAATTCGGCCCCAGTTTTCGGGCCTTAACCGTCATCTGCAATCACAAATCGAACAATCGTTTGCTACGCCAACTTACGTTGCAAATGCGACTGACGGCTATGAGGCAGCGCGCCTTGCCAACCCTGCTTTCCGGTCATGGACGGATACAAACTTGTCCGACCACAAGGCGGACGGTTATGCGATTGTATCGATTTCGATCAAAAAACATGGTGCCACACCTGGTGATGCGACGTCCGACCAGATGCGCGTCATGGCAAGCCTTGCGCGCAAATATGGGCATGACGAATTGCGCATCAGCCACGAGCAAAACGTGATCTTGCCGCATGTTCACAAGTCCGATTTGCTTGCGATCTACGCGGAACTGCGCGTCGCCGATCTGGCAACAGCAAACATCGGGTTGATCAGCGACATCATCGCCTGCCCCGGCATGGATTACTGCGCGCTTGCGACGGCGCGATCTATTCCCATCGCGCAAGAGATAGCAACACGTTTTGACGAACTGAAACTAGAGCATGAAATTGGGCTGCTAAAGATCAAAATATCGGGTTGCATCAACGCATGTGGACACCATCATGTTGGACACATCGGCATCTTAGGCCTTGATCGCGCGGGGGTCGAAAACTACCAGATCACGCTTGGCGGTGACGGCACCGAAACCACGACAATCGGCGAACGCGCAGGCCCAGGCTTTGGCGCAGATGACATCGTTCCCGCAATTGAGCGGCTGGTTCTCGGGTATCTCGACCTGCGCGAAAACGCGGACGAGACGTTCCTCGCGGCCTACCGCCGCTTGGGCGCTGAGCCTTTTGTTGCACTCCTTTATCCAGAAAAGGCCGCTAAAAATGCCGCTTAAAGAACTGGCCGAGCGCCGCAATATACTACACCGTAAATCGGACGCCCAGACGGTGCTGGCACATGCATTATCGGACGTTCAAATCGGCGATGTAGCGGTTGTCAGCAGCTTTGGCGCAGAAAGCGTCGTGTTGCTGCATATGGTGTCTGAAATCGACAAAACAACGCCCGTGATCTTTCTTGATACCGAAATGTTGTTCGAAGAAACACTTCAATATCAAAGTGATGTCGCAACACTGCTTGGTCTGACCGACATGCGTGTCATAAAGCCTACGCGGGATGCTGTGTTTATCGATGACGTTGACGGGCTGCTTCATCAGGCCGACACAGCCGCATGTTGCCATCTGCGTAAGGTTAAGCCGCTGAACGATGCGTTGGCTGAGTTTGGTGGCTGGATCACGGGTCGCAAGCGGTATCAATCTGGCGCGCGCGCCACCATCCCAATGTTTGAAAAGGACGCTCGCAAGATCAAAGTGAACCCGCTTGCATCTTGGACGGTGGCAGACATTGCGACATATATGGATACCCGTAATTTGCCGCACCACCCGCTGGTCGCGAAGGGGTACCCGTCCATTGGCTGCACGCCCTGCACAACTCGCGTGGGTGACCATGAAAATGCGCGTTCAGGCCGCTGGCGTGACGCTGCAAAAACCGAATGTGGCATTCATTTCACCCCCAATGGGGCCGCGCACGCCGACGTGAGCGGGCAATGAGTGTTTTGAACAAAGCGAGGCAAATTCGATGAGTGTAATCATAACCGATGCGGGCTTTGCCGCGGATGATTGGGACTGCGGGTTTCGCGTGGCTGACGACACCCCTGCAAATGACAGCCCCCAAGCGATCGATTTGCCGTCTGATACCGCCCCTAATGTGCTGTCGCGCTTGACCAATGCCCCAATGATCCGGATCGATTTTCCGTCATCTGCAGATGGTCGTGGGTTTACGCTGGCGCAGATTTTGCGCCGTGCTGGGTTTACGGGTCGTTTACGCGCGCGCGGGCATGTTTTGGCTGACCAATACGGGATGGCGCGCCGCAGTGGCTTTGATGAGGTTGAAATCGACGCGGCCCTCGCTGCGCGCCAGCCAGAACCGCAGTGGCTGGCCCGCGCGAATTGGCAATCGCACAACTATCAGGCCCGCCTGCGCGGCTGAGCCCTTTACCCCACCCATATTCACCGACTAAACGGAGAGTGGTCCAAACGGGCTGCAATTTAACCCATGACAGAGCAAACAAAAGTGATCACTGACAACGCAAAGCCCGTCCCGACCCTGCCCGATGCGCAGACAGTCACATCCGTGACCCATCATACCGATAGCTTATTTAGCTTTCGGGTGACCCGTCCCGCGTCATTGCGGTTTCGGTCAGGTGAGTTTGTGATGATCGGCCTGATGGGAGACCCGCATCCAGAGACCGGTAAGCAAAAGCCTCTGCTGCGTGCCTATTCCATTGCATCCCCATCGTGGGACGAGGAACTAGAGTTCTATTCAATCAAGGTCGCTGACGGCCCGCTGACATCCCGCTTGCAGCACATTAAAGTCGGCGACGAGATCATTCTGCGCCCAAAACCTGTTGGCACCCTGGTGCATGACGCCTTGCTGCCCGGAAAACGGATGTACTTCTTTTCGACGGGCACAGGTTTTGCGCCCTTCGCGTCCTTGCTGCGAGAGCCAGACACTTACGATAAATACGATGAGGTCATCATCACGCACACCTGCCGCGATGTTAAAGAGCTGACGTATGGCCGTGATCTAATTGCGAATATCAAGCAAGACGAGATGATGATCGAGCTGCTTGGCGCGGATAACTTGGCCAAAATCCGGTACTATCCAACCACCACCCGTGAGCAGAGCCCAAAGATGGGCCGCATCACCACGTTGATCAAAAATGGCGAACTGTTTAGCGATCTGGGAGTTCCGCCACTTGATCCGGCAACAGACCGTGCAATGGTCTGCGGCAGCCTTGCCTTCAACCTTGATATTAAGGCGTTGATGGAAAAGGCGGGCCTGACAGAGGGTGCAAATTCTGAGCCGGGCCAGTTTGTGATCGAAAAGGCGTTTGTAGGTTAAACCTTTCTAATTACGCATAAAGAAGGGGCCACATCACACCTGATGCAGCCCCTTTTTTCGTTTATTGAAAGCGGCGGGCTACTGACCCAGTGCTTCTTTAAGACGTGTCAAAGTGGCTTCCAGCAGTGCTGGGTTATCTTTGATTGCATTAACTGCGCCGGACAGGACAGTCTGCTGAACAGCGGACAGATCAGAGTTCGAAATCATCTCGATCACCTTATCAGCGTCAAAACCGTCTGCGGTCAGCAAATCAGCCATGCCTGTTTCGGCAGCAGCTTCTTCGGCAGCAGCAGCAGCAACAACTTCGGCAGCAGCAGTCGCGGCAGCGGCTGCAGCAGCAGCGGCTTCCTCTGCAGCAGCGTTCGCAGCGGCGGCGGCTTCTTCAGCGGCGGCAGTCGCGCCAGTCACAGCACTAATAGCGGCAACTAGCGTGTTGCCGTTTGCTGCATATTGGTAGCCAAAAAATCCGAGAATCGCCGCTGAGATCAAAATAACAATTGCTCTCATTGATCATGTCCTTTTCAAATGAGTCTCATGACGGCCCCCAGTGAGCCCTGCGCGTGCGATGTCAGAACTGATTGTAAAGGGAAAGAACCTGTTTGCGGGGAATTTCGGGGCGATAGGCGCTTTTTTGCGGGTTGAAGCCGCAGCCCAGCCCGTCTAGTTTATGACTTCACATCGAAAACGACAAAAGGATAAAGACCATAGGACGCAGACCCCATAACGCGCCACCACAGCGTGACACCGGACCCCGCATTAACGAACGCATTCGCGGGTCCGACATTCGCCTCATCGGGGCGGAAGGCGAGAACGAAGGCGTTGTAACACCAGAACGCGCCATGGAATTGGCTGAGATCGCAGGGCTTGACCTTGTTGAAATTTCGCCAAATGCCAGCCCACCTGTTTGCAAAATTATGGACTACGGTAAGTTCAAATACGAGACTCAGAAAAAAGAAGCTGAGGCCCGTAAAAAGCAAAAGATTATTGAGATCAAAGAAGTTAAGTTCCGTCCAAACACGGATAACAACGACTATGATGTCAAAATGCGCAATGTTTTTAAGTTTTTGGAAAACGGCGACAAAGTGAAAATCACGCTACGTTTCCGTGGCCGTGAAATGGCGCACCAAGATTTGGGCCGTCAGCTGCTTGAACGCGTTGCTGCCGACACGACGGAGCATGGCAAAGTCGAGAACTTCCCGAAAATGGAAGGCCGTCAAATGGTCATGCTGATTGGGCCACTGGCTAAGTAACGCTATTTAACACAACTATATTCAGACCCTCAGCATCGATTTGCTGAGGGTTTTTTCATATCAGTACTTCGTCCAAGCTATG
>Ga0115003_10001900_pt1 | contig 17754 bp, 14 predicted proteins | sample ArcticOcean_MG_C_7_FD_88736 | JGI IMG/M metagenome (GOLD analysis project Ga0115003, IMG submission 88736) | Marine microbial communities from western Arctic Ocean - ArcticOcean_MG_CB11_88 | ecosystem: Environmental > Aquatic > Marine > Oceanic | place: Arctic Ocean: Canada Basin | collected... | reverse complement strand
TCCGATGGTGTGTGGATTGGCTCCGAAAGAGACGTTTTCACCTTTGATATTCATTCGGGCAGCAATTGCGATCACTATACAGACCAGTGAGAGTGGTTTTGGAAGGTAATTTGAACCCCATAATTCTCCACCGGAAAGCGAGAGCCACCAGAGTACTGCTGCTGCTGTTACCAACAACAGAGCAATTATATTTTGAACGATATTTTCTGCTTTTTCAGAGCGTGAAAAGGTCGCGATAAAGGTGAAGAGAAGTACGGAAACACCACAGAGCAATTCAGCCAGATGTTCGATGAAATCAGTACTGACCATGAAGGAGCCTATGACTTATGGTTCTTCAACATGAAGTTCCATTGGGAATGGAGAGAGCAATGTTTGAGAAGGGTCGAGTGTATCGTCCTCCATGGCAGGTGGCGGTTTCACACTCCCGAAGGCTCGACCGAGTGGCCCGCCTTATTTTTCCCGTAACCAAATCGCTTCTGTTCTTCACCAAGTCGCTGTTTTGCTTGAACTCAATGGAGCGAATGTGTTTCGGGTTCGTTCCTATCAAAACGTGAGCCGTATGCTTGGCGGGCTCACCGAAGATTTGGGAGAACTCGTCGCAACTGGTCGCCTCTTAGAGATAAAAGGAATTGGAAAAGGCCTTGGTTCTGCTCTTACTCAAGCCATTGCTGAAGGACGTTGGCCAAGCGATTGGGTCGATTTGCATGAACAAACGCCGAAGGGTTTGATCGAAATGCTCGGTATCCCTGGCCTAGGACCGAAGCGAATCAAATTGATGAAAGAAGAATTAGGTGTCGATTCTGTTGCGGCCTTGAAACAGGTGGCGCTTGATGGATTAATTGCACCCATGAAGGGTTTTGGTGAAAAATCACAACAACGGATGCTGGATGGCATCGAATTGCTTGCACGCTTCAGAGCACGTCGTAGACTCGATGTCGGTTTAATGTATGGCGAGGCGTTTCAAACCAAAATCGCAACAATCGATGGCGTCATAAAAGCACAGTTAGCAGGGAGTGCTCGACGGCGCAAAGAAACCATTGGAGATTTGGATTTGGTTGTCGCTGTCAAGGATGAAAACCGTGAAATGGTGTCGGAAGCAATTCTCGGATTACCAGGTATCGCAGATATCAAAGGTGCAGGAGATTCGAAAATCAGTATTATTCTTGACACAAGCATCTTCGAAGGTGGATTCACAGTCGGACACATTGACCCGAATGTATTGGAGGCAATTGGCGGAGATGATTACGAGCAATTGGAAAGCGGCGGGACGATTGACGCCCAAGTTCGATTGGTACCTCCCGAAGTATTCCCGTTCACTTTGGCCTATTTCACCGGCAGTAAAGAACACAATATTGCATTGCGTCAACGGGCCATTGACCGTGGCTTGAAACTCAATGAGTTCGGACTGATTCCAGATGCGAAGGCTGGAGATTTGAAAGGAATGGCAGCAGCACAGTTCTCACTCCCTGCTACCAATGAAGAAGAGATCTATCGCCATCTCGACCTTGAATGGGTGACGCCAGAACTTCGGGAAGATACCGGCGAAATATTGGCAGCAGAATCTTCAGGCTTACCGTCCTTGCTTACAGGGAAAGATATTCGCGGAGCACTGCATAATCATACCACGCTTTCGGATGGCGAGGCTACTCTTGAGCAAATGGCTGATACTGCCCGTAAAATGGGCTGGAATTGGCTGGGGGTTGCTGACCATTCACCCACTCTGAAAATTGCAAATGGGGCAAGTGCTGAAGATTTGTTACAACAAGGTGATACAATTCGAGAATACAACAGTGCATGGGCGGATGAGGGTGTAGACTTCCGTTTATTCCATGGTGTTGAATCGGATATTCTTGAGGGAGGCCGATTGGACCATCCCGATGATGTGCTTGCACAACTGGATTACACCGTCGCCTCTGTCCATGCGATTTCGAAGTGGAAAGCACGCGATGAGATTCAAAATACAGAAGAATTGATGCGCTGTCTTGACCATCCTTCGACCACAATTCTCGGCCATCCGACTGGAAGAATATTGCAAGGAAGGGATGGATACGAAGTGGATATGTTTGCTGTTCTTGAATACATGGCTGAACAGAACGATGATGGGCATTTGAAAGCTGTGGAATTGAATGCAAGCCCCTATCGATTGGACTTAGATTGGCGCTTATGCAAACATGCGAAGGGATTAGGCGTCCCTCTTATCATCAATCCAGACGCCCATTCAATTCGTGGTTTAGCAGATATCAGTTACGGAGTAATGGCTGCTCGTAAAGGCTGGATTGAATCGGAAAATGTTTTGAATTCACTCTCTGGAGAAGAACTGTCTCGACGACTTGCTTGAAGTGATTCAAACCACACCTTCATGTCACACCGCTTGCTGGCGGTGGTATGCGTCTCTTGAGAACCCTCATCATGGGTGCTGTCATGCTGATTCCCGGCCTTCTTTTGGCGATGCTCATTTGGTACCTTGCTGGCCAGCCGGTCAGTGAACCTATGGAATCACTCATTTGTAACGGAATCCCACTCCTTTCAGTCTCTCTGGGATTACTTTTCGGATGGAAAACTGGTGAAGCCTACGCAGTCAAAATTGAATCGTGAGGTGACTCGATGTCCAGTGTCCATGTCGAACAGTGGCACGAACTTGGTACACTTTTTGAAGCATTTTTCACTTCCATCAACGGGCGTGTTGAACGCAATGAGGATGTTCTACGATTCACCTCCCAGCCTGACCAAGTCGAAACAAGCCTCTCCATCTATCAAAACGGTCATTTTGCTGCAACGATGCCGCTCCATGGGATTGATGCAAAAGTTGAGCAGGTCGTCTTCAAACAACGTGACTTTGAAATTCAACTCCTCGGCGATAGTTTGGATTATGTCTACAGAGTACCTCCCCAATTGTTAACGCCACAAGGTGAATGAAATGAAGCGAAGTGAAAAAGCACAGCGAATTGCCGTCATGCTGGAAGAGTTTTACCCTGTGACGCCAGTTCCCCTCGATCATCAAAACGATTTCCAATTACTGGTTGCAGTCTTAATGAGCGCTCAAACGACCGATGTCAAAGTCAATCAAGTCACGCCAGCCTTGTTTGACAAGGCGGGAACACCTGAAGCGATGGTGAAACTTAGTGTGGAAACTATTCTCAATGATATTCGTCAAGTCGGGTTAGCGCCAACAAAAGCAAAAAATATCCACAGACTCTCCGAATTATTGGTCGAAAGGCATGATGGTGTCGTACCTCAAAGTTTCCACCATCTTGAGAACTTACCAGGTGTTGGTCACAAAACTGCAAGCGTCGTAATGGCTCAGTCATTTGGAGTTCCAGCATTCCCGGTTGATACGCATATCCATCGCCTTGCTGCTCGCTGGGGCTTATCGAATGATACCAATGTAGAACGGACTGAACGTGACCTCAAGGCTATTTTTCCAAAAAAACTATGGAACAAATTGCACTTGCAAATCATTTTTTTCGGCAGAGAATACTGTCCTGCTCGAGGCCATGACCTCACACAATGCCCAATTTGTTCATGGGCCACAACAAAAAAGCGTATTGCTCAAGAAAAGAAACGCTAGCCTCAGAAAAGTGAGAGGTCGCGTGCAGCGATGTTTGCGAGTACCAATACTCCAACGATGACCGCCGTGACTCGTAAGGCTGTATGCTCATATTTTTCATCATGTGATTCACGAAGTAATGCATAACCAATCATTCCCAAACCAAAGGCTTGCATAATGCTGCTAACAGAGGAGATTACTCGTGTCATATCGGCATGTGCCTCAGTGTCCTTTGCCATTTCTTCAATCGCACCTTCTTTTTCCGGGTCGTAATCAACTGCTGAGGGAATGCCATCCATAGCCATAACTTCAACAAAAACCACTGAAGCAAGAAGAAGAACAACACCCAGCATGAGCCATCGATGAAAAGAATAACTCATTGCAGATTGCTGAAATCCTGCCGCAGGTTGATACGGAGATGCTGAAGGGGGTACAACGCTTTGAACTGCTGGTGGGGCTGGAAGTGGGGTTGGGGGGTGAGGGCTTTGCATAGCCTGCGATTCAAGGACAGGGTTATTGTTGTTGCTTCTTCACACATTGAACATTGACGATGCCATTGCTAAAACCAGCGAGGTGACGTATGAAGCAATTCCAGCAACCCATAGCAATTGTATTGATTGCCCAAGAGCAGTCGTCTTTCCCCCGCCTCTCAATCGGTTTGATATGACTGAAACTGCCCACACTTGGAAGAGAATCAATATAGATACAATGATTTTGAACAATCTGATATTTTCTTCGACACCAGATGCATCATCCATGATCGGAAGAGCGAGTCCTGCACCAAATTCGGAGAGAACACTGACCTCGGTTCCGTCAGTTAGCACGAACGATGTGGCTACACCTGCAATTGATTCTCCAAGTTTCATAACAATTGAGATGGTGACGTTCAAACTGGTGACACATGCGATAAGCAAACCGAGCGCAACACCTCGCATGGTGGTTGCTGAGAGTGACCTGCGATGGCGTAATGACAGGAGGTTACCCACCGAACGTGAAACAAGTTCAGCAGTACGAGCCGGCTGGCCTGATGAATGAGAACCTTCAATGTAAATCCGGGTATAACGTGAGATGACGGCAGAATTCGTATCTGCGTTGAAGTAGTCCCATGCGCGGTCAGAGTCAATTCGTGTAGAAAGACGGCGTTCCAAACGGTCGATGGAATTGTCAAGCATTCCAAAATCAATTCCACGAAGCGCCTTGATTGTCGCTGACGGTTCAGCTGAACGGGCCTGTGCTGTGCCACCCAGGGCTCGAATGAAATCAGGATATGTTTCGTCACGCCGGAAAATTTTACGCTCTTCGCGAGAGACCATAATGGCTGGGACAAGCATTGGCGACAATGGGGCTGCAATGAAAAGTAGACCGTAACGGTCCCATTGAGATGTAACTGCTTCCCAAGCAGAGAGAATGGTAAAAAGTGTCACGACCAAAAGAATCGCCGTGAGAATGCTGGCACCAACCAAAGAACGGACGAAGTTGATTCGGAATGGCGTATCAAGGTCATCTCGGGCAAACGTTGGGTCTTCAGGAATCGTAGCACGGAATGCCAATACCCCTCCAATTTGGATAGCCGTAAACAGGAGTCCTGCTAACAATAAGAAACGCATTCGACTTGCTACCATGATTGGTGTGTCACTGGCAGAACCAACTTCAAACAGCACCAAATGAATACCTGCAATCACCAAACCAAACAATCCTGCAGTAACCAATGAGACATATATTTCTTTCATCGCATCTACCGATTCAAGACGTGTATCGTATAATGTAGAATATTGTTCTGCAATCGTTTCTTGTTCCGAACGCATGAACTCATCGATTGCTTGTCCTGCTTCGATTGAAAACGCCATTCGGTCGAGGAAATCAGCCCACAGAGGACTCGGGCTTTGCTGAGCCACTATTCGAGATGCTTCGGGTAAAGAGGTATGCCATTTATCCACTAAAGTTTCAATACTCTGTACTTCATTTGCCAATTCCCCGTAATCACTCATTTGTTTAAGAATATCGAATATCGATTGAGCCGCAACTTCTCCGAGGGAAAGGATACCCATTCGCGTGATGAACATGTGCATCTCTTTTTCGATGAGATTCGCAGAACGGCGAACTTCCAGGAGCGGAAATGCCATCGCAGCACCACCTGTGAGGATTGGTAAAAGTATGATGAATAAAACGCCTGAAGTTCCAGAGAAGAGGCCTTGATCACCCATGCCTCCAGTCACTGCGATGAAGATAAATGCAAAGATTAAACCTGCAAGAGCTGCACCTCCAACCATAAACACAAGGAATTGGATAATCGGAATTTCTACACGACGTAGCGCGATTTGCCAGTAAGACAGTCGCTGCATACATCATCCCTCAGTCATGGTTTATGCCTTTCCAAGTATCAACTGCCTTGTCGAAATATTCCCAACCACTGTTGTAGTAAATTCCAAGTAAATCAAAGACATCATCATAATGCGTCAGGTCTCTGTCAACCATGCGTTGAAGAGCGTCTGCACGCTTGAGCATTTCATCGTAAATATCACGCTTATTAGAAAATCCTGCCATTGCAGCGATTTTGTTTTCCAACAAATGGCTTTGGAACATTCCCCGGAAATAGTGCTTATCCTTTACAGGGTCCCATTCGAACATTCCACGAGTGAGGACACCATCGCTGTGTTTATTGTAACCGATGACTTCATCGATACCTGTGACACGACGAGCGATTCCACCGCCAGGCGCTTCGACTACTTCTTGGAAGATAGCGAAATTCAAGTTATCGAAGAAACGAATTGGAACATTGATTGGGTCGCCTGTGAATCGTTGAATCATCTTAACGATCGAGGATGCGTGGAATGTCGCAATAACAGGGTGACCGGTCTGCATTGCTTGGAAGGCTGTCGCCCCTTCAACACCCCGAATTTCACCAATGATAATGTAACGTGGACGGCTACGTAGAGCCGCTTTGAGAAGGTCGAACATTTCGACGCTTGAATCTTCATTCTTCGACTGACGAGTGACCAGTCGTTGCCAAATCTTGTGTCGTACTTTGACTTCAGGAGTGTCTTCAGCAGAATAGATTTTGACATTGTGGTCGATGAACGGTAAAATCGCATTGAGTGTCGTTGTCTTTCCAGACGCTGTTTCTCCCGATACAAGAACCGACATTCCGTATTCAAGGCAAATCCAAATGTAAGCGGCAACTTGAGCTGAAATTGTACCCCAAGCAACCAATTGGGTAATGGAAATCGTTTCTTCAGCGAATTTACGGATGGTAAACGATGGGCCAAGCATTGAAACATCGTCAGAGAAAATAATATTGATACGGGAACCGTCAAGCAAAGCACCATCGATAATTGGTCTATTATCGGAGACCGGGCGACCAATTCGTTCAGACATCGCACGCAAGAATCGAGCAAGAACTTCTCGGTCTCGGAATCGAATGTTTGATGTTACCATTCCAAACACCTTGTGGTCCATATGGACATTCTTCAGACCAATCGAATGTATATCTTCCAACATCTCATCAGAGAGGAGAGGTTCCAGTGGTCCATTTCGAATCAAGTCACGAATAATGGTATATTGCAAAAGTTCACGTTGTTTGGGAGTTACGATCATTCGCTTGTCATCCAATCCCATCATCTCCCATATTCTTCCTTGACGGCGTACTGAAGTGGTGAGGTCTTCTTCAAGCACTGTATACCTCTCAATCATTTGACTGAGAATTGACTCGAATTCATCGTCCGTTGTGAAGGTTGGAGCACTGGGTGCTTCTTGGAGAAGGATTTCAACCAATTCACGGCGGATGTTTTCTTCTTCTTCCGTCAACTGCGGTTCCAATCCGAACCAAAGAACCTGTCCACCACCTTCTTCATCAGCAGGAGGTTCGTAAATATGGATGAAAATTGGTTCTTTGGCGAGATAGATGAGGTTGAGTGGGCGCTGCTTTTTCGCATCTCGGTCAAGAGGACCGTAATAGATCGGACGGGTTCCATACCTTGCTTCAAAATCCTCAACCCATTTTGCAACGTGAGGGTGCGCATTCATGACGCTTGTAAGGTCGCCCTTCGCAAATCCAGTTTCATCTTCAGCCATCTACAATACCTCCTTCAACTCACAGCCGTAATGTCCACAATGAAGCCCATACTTGGTTCAACACGCCATCCAATGGAAGTTTGAATTGGCCCAGCAGCACGTAAGTAACGAGTAATCACGATGTTGCGTTTGATTTCTCCTCCAATCATGGCGGTCATAAGGTCCAATACAACTTCAGCAGAACTGCGTAGGTTATGCATTAATTTCGCATCCATTTCTTCCGGGTCCACACAAAGCATGAGTGAACGACCTTTCGAAGCGATTTGACGAAGGCGTTGCAATAATTTGAATCGGCTGGAGTCATCGAGATGGGAAGGCATCAGCGAACTTGCTGAATCGATAACCACTACATCAGCAAGTTCGATTGCTTCAGAATCCAAGAGTTGTTCAAGGCTGATATCGGGATTTGATTCAGCAACGGAACCAAACCGACTGAAAACCATAAGTTTTCCTTCACGGATAGCGTCAGTAATTCCATATCCGATTGATTCCATTTGTTCAATCCAACCACGGGTGGTTAATTCGGTTGTAATAACCAAGACTTTGACTCCGTTTTCGACCATACCGTATACAAGTCGTTGTGAAATCAAAGATTTTCCACCACCGACAGCACCTTGGAGGACATAGAGAGAACGATTTGGAAGACGAAGACCCATCGAATCAGCAAGTGAATCAGTTTCTAGGTCGTAGGGAAACCCGTCTTCAACGGGTTTATGTGCAGCCTTGAATGGATCGTTTTCACTAGGATTCATGAAGTTGCACCTCCTCGTTTAAACTTACACTCATCGAGATACCCGATACGACAACGGACCTCGCAGTCGCATAGATTGAGATTTCGTCATCGTCGTTCAATGCGTTGAGGGCGTTATCCGTCAACGTCACTTCAAGTAAAACATTGGGGTTCCATTGTGCCGAAGCAATGGGGACAAAGGCGGTTGTAATCGAAGGATTAGGGATGCTCACTCCGTCCACCAAAACTGCTAGAGAAGTAGCGTCCATTGGATGAGAACCGGTATTTTGAATGTAAAATGTAATCACATTAGACGGTCCAGTAGTTATTATCGACACCATCATTGGGTCACCTGCAAAATCAATACCAATCTCTGCAGAAAGTTCCAATCCCTTTTGTTGATATTGAATTGCACGAGTTGTAGAAGACCATTCTTGAACAAGAACTGCACTTGCAGCGCTCGATATCAATAATGCTGTAACCAGCATAATGATTGTTGATGCACCACCGTCTGCCATTCAATCACCTTAGTTAGTCTCTATGGTCCGAGAGACACTGGTTTCACCAACTGTCAAACTCAAACGTTCGTATGTAGCATCACAATTATCACAAATCAATGCAATAGTTTGCCCAGAAAACCAATTATCAATCCTGATTGGAGGATTAAATTGAGGAGCATTCGATTGTATCGTGGTTGGAGATGAACCGTCAAAGAAGATCCAAGACTCAGTGGTGGAAAGAGTTTCAGTACCACTGTTGGTGACGTTTACGTAGAGGTAGGGTATTACATTACCAGTAAATGTTGCATCACCGTTGCTACCAGGTTGATTAAAGACTGTAAGAGTTGGGGCGAGTGTTGTACAAATACCACGGTTTCCGATTGAGTCAACCGAGGTAATAACCCCTCCCACCGCAGTAAATGAGGCTTCAAAGTCAGGGCAATCGGGAGAGTTTAAAAATCCATTAACATAGCCTGTGCCACCGGAATCAATGTCGACCGTATCAATCACATCTCTGAATAGAGCATTGTCAATGGTAAGAATTGGTTCGGGGGTATGAGCGGATTCAATGGCTTCCAGCGAGGTTGCCGTTTGACTGTTCAATGATGTGACGGCCATTGAAAAGACCACTAACATAGAGATCCCAATAATGAGACCTCCAACCCCGACCGAAGCACCCATGTCAGACTTCACCTCGAAGTGATTTCACGTTTCGCCATGAACTTACAAGCGATGAAAACGTGAGCAACTCCTTGTGCGTCAAATGATCGTCGAGAGCTGCTTCTGATTGACCGGGTTCTGCAAGTTGGACAATTGCAAGTACCTTTCGACCTTCACCATCCGAAAGCATTCCCGAAGCCATTGCTTTTTGAGCAAAACTTACTGCTGCCATACCTGACATGTTGTCGAGTAAGAGCGCAGAAATCGTAGGTGCGCCTACCTTATTGGATTCAGTGGTTGCGCCAAATGAAGGGGCGTGTAAAAAGGGATTTGCTGCCAAAGCTTGTGCTTCATACAGTTCAACGAGTGGAGCATTATCGGTCTCCATTAATCGCTCGGTACCTGATACGCTGATGACTTCACCAGAAGCGGTTACGATGGTATCGCCGCCATGACTGGAAGCGCCACCTTCTGAATGAGACCCATCGCCTTGAGCTGCAGATGTATCGTCAGTCAATCGAAGTTCTACCTTACGCAAGACGTCTTCAACCATGTCAAGACGCGTACTGATAAGACGTTCAAGTCCAGAAGTATCAACTGTTGTGCTCACTTGGGTTGGGGACGCTGTTGGAGCAAGACTTGCTGCGACAGTAGGGACACTGCCGATACTGTTGAGCCGAGCCATGGTAGCCCCAGGGCTAATGGTCCACGCATCTTCAGCGTTGAGTTCTCCTTCCTCCGGAAGCGGTACCTGTTCGATAGCAATATTTGCCATGATTTTAAGGCGCTCTTCGGTAAGAGCTGCATCTGCATCTTGGTTTTGTGCGGTGTTTTTACTAAAAGGCCATGCCATACATATTCCTCCTTACATTCTTAGCCGAAGCCAAGAAGTTCAAATCACCTCTGAGCCAGCAGCCGTTGAACCAATTGTGAGAACTTCGTAGGTGGACCCACCGGTTCCGACGTGAAGATAGAGCCGAATCGTTGTGTCAGGGACACCACCTATACCAGTGTTGTCAGGGGAACAATCAATTAAGCCTACCAACTGAGCATCCATCCAAAGAACATAGGGGTCCCCAGGTTGTAATTGTTGGGTGGGGGGCATAGCGACTCCAGTTTGCATTGGTGCAATAACACCTTGAGCTGCATTGCTAAAACCACCCTCGACTACACCTAGATCACACATAAATTGATATGATATCTGGTTAATCGTTACCGGTGAACTACCGGGTGCAAGGCGAACATACAATGCGTATGCCTCACCTGGTAGGAAAGTACCTGGTGCACCAGTTGGACCACCGGTAGAGACAAAACCAGCGCGGACCAAGAGTTTCCCTGCCAAATTTCTGGAGGTATCTTCACCGGTAGTTTGTGCATTCTGTTGGAGCCTTTCTGCTGTCTGAATAATAACTGCTGCTGCAACTGCTGCGACCAAAATGAGTGCAATGAAGACAATCATAGCACCGATACCAATCGCTGCCAACTTGTCATCTTGAATTTCTCGGGATTCAGTCTTCAATATACCATCTCCCCTGGGCTGACATCCGAGCTATAATCCAAAGTTTCTTCTGTAAAGCCGCCTGATACGGATTGAATCAAAAGCGTATGAGATGCACTTGCAGTTGGAAGGCAATTTTGTATTCCACCGGCAGCATTTCTAAGCTGTAAGTCGTACGTTGTGTCGATAACCAATTGCCCGTTGCCTGTAGCCGTCACCAGTGCAGTAGTTCCGACAAGTGAAGCCTGAGCAAAAGTGCCATAATCAACACCATTAGCGCAAATAATAGACCATTCGACATTCACTGGAGGGATATCGTTTGAACCAGGTGCTAGTTCAAAAGTGATGTACAGTTCGTTGACGACTGGAATAACGACGCTAATTATGATTATTTTCGTTGAAAGCATGTCCGAAGCATCAGCTCCAGTTGTTTGGGCATTCTGTTGCAACTTTTCAGCTGTTTGAATAATAACTGCTGCTGCAACCGCGGCAACCAAAATCAGAGCAATGAAAACAATCATTGCACCAATACCAATCGCTGCGAGAGTATCGCTTTTTTCGTTTGTATTTTCTTTCATATTTTCACCATTTAAAATCCCCCAAAATAGGGTGGAACAAGATTGAGTTCAGGACGTACCCCCAGAACTCATGTTGATTCGAAGTGGCATTCGGATGATCGCCACTTCGTCGGGAGCAAGACGTGCTACAAAAGGAACTGTGTCAGAGGTATAGCCTGGTGGGAACCATGGCGTGAGAAGAACATCAGAGAGGGGTTCCATTGAACGGTTTTGTGCTCGGATTGTGACGAAGACTTCACCCGTTCGGATTTCGTAACCAGTGGTGATTGCCAGTTTGCGCGAGAGAGGTACCTCGTCAGAAGATTGACGGCGGTTCGAAGCGATATTGAATCGGACGGGGAGGTTTCCACCTGAAGCGATGGTTGGAAGGTCAACTGAAGACGGGGTAGAAGTCCAGCCTTCTGGAACCGGTGGTGAAAGGCGCATAGGCGGCATAGCAACAGGTCCATCGTTGATGATACGAATAACAAGAACGCCTTCATCACCGCCAGCAGGCCATCGCGTTTCCAAACCCATCCAAAAATGACGGAATAAGAAAGGATTGAGGGTCGATGTGTTTCCGCCAATCAAATCATCAACGAGGAATTCTACTTCTCCAGCCGCTCCACCCACGTCACCGATTTCAGCAGCACCTGTTGCACTGCGAAGACGAAGGAGAATCGTTTCGATATCTTTTTCACTCACTTTTTTCTCGTTCAACAATCGATGTAGCATAGCGATGTTACGTCGAAGATACAAGACATCTTCTTCGAGTTCAACCAGTGATGATTCCGCATTCTTTACACTTGCTGACGCTCGTCGAAGTTTATGTGTATGTAAGAGTCTTCTTGCTTCACCGATTTCGAGATCTGTACCGGCTAATGAATTGGTGTCATCATGAGCAACTCCCAACACCATACTTTCGAGATCTTGAGATATTGCCATAGCCTGTTCAGACATCTCTGGTGTTGCTTCGGCATCGGGGGTTGAGTCTGCTGATGATTCATCATCAATGCCCGGTGAAGGTGATGGTGGTGCGGGAGTTTCTGAGTTCATCTCGTCCTCAAACTGTGGCAGTTCATCGTGTTTCTTCTCCTCAGAAGACAATGACTCGACCGGGTTCATATCAGGCATCGTCATTCACCTCCTCGTTTGAAAAAATTGCCTCGGGATTAAGGGACCTCGAAGGTTCTACATCACCGAAAATCTCGGCGAGATTCAATCCATCTGCTGCGAGTTCGTTAAAGAGACGAGCAGGGTCTCCCAAATCCCTCTCAAGACGTATTGACTTCACTTCAATATCAGTAAGACGCCCATACAGTGTACCATACATGGAATCTGCTCGATTGATGAGAATCCAGACTCCAATAATAACAACTGCAACATAGGATACGAGACTAATCATATTGACACTGTCAATTGTGAGCGTAGGTGGGATTCCAAGAACGATTGCAAGCATGCCAAGAACTGGCACAGCCAAAATCACGACAAGTTGTCGACGCGCTTTCCCTAATTCATCGAAGTGGTCGGCATATAAGGTCGATACACCTTTACGTGCACGTTGGTAATCTTCATGGAGTAATCTGAATTCCTCAGTACTTCCCCAACTTACTCTCCAGATCCAAAGTGCTGAAAGGCCAAGAACGGCGAAGCCCCACCATATTTCGCCAAAGAGGTGGAAAGAGAAGCCAAGACTAAGAACTCCAGAGTAAATTCCAAGTAAGCGGAAATTATCATTTTGAGCAGTGAGGCGGAATAAGATGAGTGAGACCAGTAAACATGCAACGCATGCAATGAAACTGTTTTGAACTCCAGGAGACCAAGAGGATACTTCCCCTATGAACACTTTTTCATCATTTCCTTCGACGTTGGTCTCATTATTGAACGAAGTGACCGTTGCGGTACAAGTGACATCCGTTTTCTGTAACCACCAATCAATCGAATCAGCTGTAACTCCCCATTGTAGGGTCTTTGTATCACCAGGGCCGAACTCTTTAATCATAGTTTTATTTATTCCACCGCCAACTGAACCAGGAATGAGAGAAGGAGTGTCTTCAGCAGATGTCGATACTGTCAACCCATCACATTGCAGATGAACACTCACATCGAGGGCTTTTGCAGAACCAACATTTTGAATAACCACGGTAACTGTATTCTGGCTACCTTCCTCTAAATCATCGACTAATTCAATACTCATGACCATTGGATCGGCGAACACTGCTAAGACAAGTGTGAATGTGGTTTCATTAAACTGAGTGTAACCCGCGTTTTCATCTGGGTGGTAAAGTCGGAATGTCAAGTCCCAACCGTCACCCGGGAGAATACTGCCGCGATTCGGGATATCTATTTCAAGAGTGAATGTTCCAGGATTCCAAGGTTCCATCAATGGGAGATTGTATCTTGAAGTTGGGCCAAGTGAAGTAGTTTTACCACATTCCTGTTCTAAATCCAAAGGATGGGGGACTGTGGTTCCATCTGCTTTCGTTTCGATAAGAGTGAAACCCCAAGAATAGTTCAATGGGTTTTGTCCTAAGGAAGCGATGTCCTTGAGGCGCACTGCGTTGCACAGTTCAACCTGATAGGCGACGGCGGAACCGTTACTAATTGGTATATTGCTGTAAGGAATCGGCTGAAGAACTGGGCCGTCATCAAGTGCAGGCTGGAGACCAATCTCCCCGGTGGAATAGAATCGGGACATAATCAATTGAGTACTAAATTCACCCTTTCCATCTACAGTAGTGTTTACTCCATCAGCATCAGCAGTGGTTTCCGGTTGGAGGTGTAAGGTGAGGTCTGCTGTTAGCGACAAGAGTGGGTTAGAAACATTTCCACGAACTGTGAATGAATGAACGACTGGGGTGTTTCGTGGCAGAACAAGCAAAGAGTTTTCAGTCACCATTTCCCAATCCGTCGAAGAAGTGTTGGTTAATCCAGGCCGAGTAATCATGTAATACACATTGACTGTGACATCTTGGTTCCCGGTGTTGGTGAGTGTCACCTCCCAAGTACGCAAGGCCTGTGGCCGGAACTCCATTACCGAAGGCCAATCGGATGATTCGGCTATGAACAGTGGCTGAACCAGCAATTGAACGCTCTTAGAGCCAGGGTATGCTACATTTGAAGTCCCATTATATACAGTGATGGTAAGATTGTAACTGTCGCCTTGCACCAATGAATCTGTCCCGCCTAGGCTTGGGATGAAGACGATGACTTGATCCGAAACAGAACCACCGATTGGAAGCGTTACCGTCATTGAATAAACCGACAAGGTCAAATTTCCTTGAACTGTGAAATTTACGGTCACTGTTTCTTCGGAATTACCGTTGTTCACGATTTCGAATTCAACTTTTTCTTGCAGCCCCGGCGTCACTGACATTTGAGTCGGTGCCGTGATGCTGAAACTATGCAATTCGGAGATATTCGCAAATATCTCCGCAGAGAGTGCGATTTGGCCGTCATTTGCAGACACGAGGATTGTAGCCATGTAAACTCCATCGGCATTCGCATCCGAATTTGCAGTCATTTTTATCCGGATCGCTTCTTCAAATCCTGCTGCGATAAATATTTTCGAATTGGTGGGTGACTCGATTTCAAAGACAACGGCTCCAGCCAAAGACGTATCCAAGGCAATCGTATAGTCGGTAGGGGCATTGCCGGTATTCCGAATATATATCGAGGTGAAAGTGTCCTCTAAAACATCCATGTGCAGCGTTTGGTTGGTAGGAGAGAGTGTAGCATTGAAGACTTGACCAACGATAACATCGAACACAAATTCATCTTCAAGGAGTTGTCCTGAAACAGGGTCTTCAATCCGAATTCGAATCGGTTGGTGCAATCCTGCTGGCGCAAGTGGGTCGCTTTTGACATTGAATGTCACAATTTTCATGTGAGTTACATTGCCACCAGGGATATTTGCATCAATCGTTCCATCAGCAAGGTCGGAAGTTAGGCCCGTGATTAAAGAATCAGTATCGCTAAAGTTAGCAGTCCAGTTTTCGGGAAGGTCGTTAACAACTCGGAGGCGGTAAGAAGAGGCATCATTGCCTGCGTTTGCAAAGCGCATAGGGATGGCGTTATCTTTGCCGACATTAATGTCATAAGGCCCGATGTCAAGGAATTCACCTTTAACGATTGATGGAACGATTACATCATAGATTTGAGTGAATGGAAGTGCGGTTACTCCGCTCGCTAGAAGAGCAGGATTGGGCGATGGCGTAATAGTCACTGCAGCCGAAAAGGTTCCCGCCAGAGGATATTGGTTGGCCTGTGGGCCTGCGATGTTAAGCGCTGAAGTGAGGGTATCACCCGGGTTAAAGCCAGTGAGAATCGGATTTGAAACCGTTAAATCCCATCGGCCTACTTCACTGAAACCGCCATCATTGCGGGCAGTGAAACTCTTTTCAACCGTAATGACTGCATCGAGCGTCTCGACAACAAGATTCACGGGGAGGTTGTGAACGACACGGATGTTCATCTCAGGATGCTGCGAAAATACAGTCCCGGACATCATCGCCTCGATTTCTTCATTCGTGACCTCATAGGGTTCAGTGCTGAGCCCTGGGTCGAGGACAACGGCGGGTTCTACTTTGAGGGAGGTCTGATCGACCACAGGTACACCGCCACCACTCGGTTGAGATTGTATCCAAATGCTGAGCACGTCATCTGCCATGTTGTGTTCACTGGTGACGATCGGGTTTTGTATCGGTGGCGCTGTGACTGTAATAGAAACTTGGTGAGTGGCACCAGACGCAATGACCGGTGTGGTCGCAGTGTTGATATTGATTGTCCAATTCAATGCATTCACCGAAAATCCTGCGAGGAGTGAAAATGAAGTTGCTACGCTACCTGTATTTTCAACAGTGGCGATAAAATTCTCCGAACCTCCGGGTGTGATTGGTTTTGGAACAACGCCGGTGATCAATGTAACTGTGCCGTCGAAGAAATCCCCGACCATTACTCGGCCGGTGGCAACAATCGCGTAAGGAGGGCTTGAAGCGGATGTAAACGTGACCGTTATCGTGTCTGTCGTCGAACGTACTGCATCAGCGGGAACATTCACAGGAATTGAGATGAGGCGTATCTGGCCTTTATTGATCGTTGCTCCGAAGTCGGGCACATCTCCAACAGAAACCCAGCCGGGAGTTTCACTTTCAGTCACCACGAATGAAAAGAGATCCGGCAATTCGCCTGTGTTTTCGACGAGGAATGTCAAGACCGCGGATTCCCCGGGTTCAACGATTAAGGTTGAAGGCTCAATCACATCCGCGTTATAATCGGAGAATTTGACCCAAGTATCCGGTTCGCTGACTATGATCGTTTCAGATTGCAACCCGGTAAAGGTGACGGTTGCAACAAATTCGTAGACGCCAGTTAAGGAAGAAGCATCGAGTGCGGCAGTGAGTATGGCTTGATCTGGTAATGTCGTGGATGAAAGTGGATAGGAGCCGGGTTCAAGCAGAGGTTGATTCGAAACATAGGTCAAAGGAGTGGGGGTGCCATTTTGAGTCAATACAATTGAAAGTTGTGCATTAAGACTTATTACACCAGAATTGGTTGCAGTAACATTGAGCAAATGGTTCGATTTTGATAACGTCATCTGAGAACTCGCCGGGGAAATGGCTGGGAAGTTTGTAGGGGTTGCGTCCCCTTTTTGTTTGTGTTCTACAGAAAAGGGGAGTCCGAGTGGTTGTATATTATCCAGTAGATTAATTCCCGATTCTTGCGTCCCTATAATTTTGACTCTCAATTCCTGTCCAGCTCCAGACGAGGCTGTCCAGGTGAACGAATTAGGAGGGATATCGATTTGTGACCCTGCAGAATTTCCATAGAGCGTTCCAAAGTCGATTGTAGAGCCGGGGACATCAGCGAAATCAAGAATTGATGAGCCTTTATGTTGGAGGACCAGTTGGAGGTTATCATCTCCAGTACCGGTATAAGATACATTTGCCGTCACGATGTGGTCGCCGGGTTCAAGGTACAAATTCGACAAAAGAATGGCAGAGCCAGAGTTACTCAGTTGAAGTGCGTCACGGAACGTAAAGTCGAGGGTTCCGCTCCGAGCACTGGTGCTTGCTTCTTCAGCGTCATCTGCTCCAGCAATGGGCAAAAAAGATGGGACGATAAACAGTAACACGAGAAGTGTTGCTAAAGTCGATTGGTTTAATTGAATCTTAAGCAGATGTCCCACCCCC
>Ga0115003_10001898_pt1 | contig 17771 bp, 15 predicted proteins | sample ArcticOcean_MG_C_7_FD_88736 | JGI IMG/M metagenome (GOLD analysis project Ga0115003, IMG submission 88736) | Marine microbial communities from western Arctic Ocean - ArcticOcean_MG_CB11_88 | ecosystem: Environmental > Aquatic > Marine > Oceanic | place: Arctic Ocean: Canada Basin | collected... | reverse complement strand
ATGAAGATGAAGATGATGACGATAATAAAGATAGAAATAATAATAATGGAAATACTGTCCCAAATAATAATAATAATATTAAAAATATAAATAATGAAGTTAATAACGAAGTTAATAATATAAATAATAAGATTGATAATTCAATAAATCTTTTTGCAAATAATACCAATAATATTATTTATATTAATGATATTGAGGAAGTCCCAGAATACGAAAGAATATATAAAGACGAAGAAATTTATATTAGAGATTTAGAAAATACATTTCTGGATATGTTTCCAGTTACCAAACAAGGAACACATTATGCTCAAACAATAGTTCAAAAAAAAGTAAATAATATTATTAGTGTTAAAAAAATTGGTGATGAAAATATTATATGTAAAAATAAATATATATTAGATATTTTAAATGAAAAATTTAGTAATTTTTGGATAATACCAGTGGTAAAAGATAAATTTGAAATTTTTTCAGAAATTATTGATGAAAGTTATTCAAAAGATTATAAATATGGCCGAGAAACACCATTAGACAATGATGGTATTATAGTTACCGACCAACGTATATTAATAGATGAATTAGATGAAAATAATATTAAATATGATATGAAAAAAATATCATTAGAACAGTTCTTAAAAAAAAAACATTCTCTTTTTAAATCATATAAAACAGATGATGATATAATGGGTGGTTACAAATTAACTGCTAAAAATAATTTTAATGCTATCAGATTTTATGATATTAAATCTAAGCAATGGAAACAAAGAGTTATAGATGCACCAATTTATACCACAATTGAAATAAAAGACCCTGATAATAAAAATATTAAATATATTCAAAAAAAAGAACTTGTTCCTGGTGAAAATACAAATATTGTTGGATTTTTAGTATTTGGAATTAATCAATTTAGTATTTTAGATTTAATTGGAAATAAAACAGGGATTTCCAGATTTGGATTATCTTCAACTATATCAAAAATAACTGTTGGTAAAAGAACAAAAATAACTTCAAAAAAACATAGATTAACTGCCAATGATAAAATTTATATTAAAAATAGCAATTCTCTTCCGAGTATTAATGGTTCTTATCAAGTTTCTATTATTGATGATAATAATTTTAATATTGAATTAGATAGTTATGGTGGAAAAGATGGTACATCAGGTAATATATATTCAAATTTATCATTAGAGTTTGAAACAATTAATATTAAAAAAAATAATGGAAAAATTATTATCAACAATGATTCATCGAATATGAAAAGTGCTAAATTATTCCTATTTGATTCTTTTAAAATTGAAAATAATGATTTAAATGAAATTTTAGAAAAAATAATTCCTGACAACAATACTATTCTTGGCAATTTATATTCAGAAATCAAAAATGCATCTAATATAAATAAAATTTTAAAAAAAGTATGTAAATATAATATTAATTTAAGTAATATAAATAAACCAGAATATGACCTAATGCTTAATATTTTAAAAAAAAATATTATTAAAAAATCAAATTCAACTATCATAACAGAATTAAATAAAAAAATAAAAGATGACCCATTTGTATCAACTATTTTTAATTACCAAAATATTAATAAATTTAAAAATGAATATGGAGAATACCCACTACTTAATAATATAAATGATTCATTGGAATCACGAATACAGTGGATTAATTGTCAACCAGATAAAGGATTTTTATTTTATAACTTAATTATTCAAGAATATAATACAGAAAGTGAAAAAAATAATTCACATGATTCGATTGTTCAAAAAGAATTAAAATCTTTAAAAGAACCTAAAACAATTTCAGAATATTCTGTGCGAATTATTAATCTTTTATATGAAGAAAAAGACCTTTGTTCAGAAGAACAAAAACTTTTACCACCCCTTCCAACTGATAAAATTCTTTTAAATGGGGATTTATATTCATCAGTTATCAAAAACAATAGAACAACTTGGGTTAAATGTGAAGAGCAGTATAATAAAGGCGATAAGGGATTATATATTAGATATTTACATTCAGAAGAATTTGAATTTGATGGAACTGCATGGGAATTTACAAAAAAATTAAAACCACATATCAGAAGAATTATTAATAATCAAAATATTGATTTTTTAAACATAAAGAGAACATATGAAACATTTTTAGAAAATACTGATATTCCAAATACATCAATCAAATATAATATACAAACATTTAAGAAATTATTTAATAAAATAAATAAAAAAATTAAAGATAAAACAAAAGATAATAAAGTTTCTAATACAAAAACTGACCCAGATAAAACAAATGAATCAATGTCAATTACAATCCAAAAAACTTTAAAAAAAATCAGTGAAATTGACGATGAATTGCAACGAAATTATTTACTTTTTAAATTAATTAGAATTGATGGTATTACAATTGATAATTTTATTTACTCTAAAAAATATAAATCAAAAATTATATGTGGTCATTGGAATTATATTATGCAAATGAATGATGCAAGTACCAATTCTGAAAAATCAGAAATACTTAATAAAATGTTAACAGTTTTTGGAGATATCAGTGGCTCAGATAAATATGTTAATTGTCATGTATGTGGAAATGTTTTAACCCAGAATGAATATGACGATGTTACTGGATTTTCATCCTCGGGTAGCGCCATTCATATTGGTTCACTTCTTGATGACAGTATTATTAAAAATATTGAAAGTAAAGAAAAAGAATTACATATGTCATCTTTAATTAGTACAATCGACCCTCATACAAATCAATTTAAAAAAGACCTTATTATTTTTAAAATAGACGAAGAACAATTTAAAAAATTAGATATTATTGCATATTTAATAAATTCATTTAATTCAAAAATTGGAATAAGAATTAAAAGACAGGATTATTATGCAGTTCTTATAGACTCATATAAATATGTATCTGAATTATTGCCTTATTCTGTTTTTAAGAAAAAACAATTAAGTATATTAACATCAAAAGGCGAAAGTAAAGAAAAAATAAAGAAAATTATTGAAAAAGATATTTTTAAAAAAATGCATAAAGACTATATTAATAAAAGTAAATTCTCAATTGTTGGTGCAAGATTATTGGTTACATATCAGACTGGAATACCTGGATATAAAAAAATGCAAAGTAATACCAATTGCACGTTTTATGGATTTAATAAAGATTACATTAATTTTATGACATGTTTAATTGAAGAAATGAACCGTGGATTAAAATATGTTGAAAGAGAATTTATCAAATATTATGATTTATTTAAGAGTAGATTAGACAAATTATATATAAAAAAATCAGACTTTGATGAAAAGGAAAAAGAAAAGAAAAAATCAATTAAAATTGTAGATGATAAATTATCAGTTGATATTCAAAAAATAAAAATACCCGAGAAAGCAAATATATCTAATATTATAAAATTTCAATCTCGACAAAAATATATTGGATTAAAAATTAAATCAATCATTGATAATGTTATGGCTCAATCTTTATTAACGGATAATATTGATATGTTAGAAAATAGTTGTTGTGAAGAAGAAATAGCAAAAAAATTAAAATATATTAATTACATTGAATCAAAAAATAAAGAAACAAAACAATATCTTAATGAAAGTCGTGAATATTTTATACAAGGTAAAAAAATAATAAATAATGGTACTGTAACAAGATTACTAACAACTGGTGAAAAACATATTAATATTCCTAGTATTGATTTCGTTATTAATAATAGCAGTGATAATATTGTTTTTTATCAAGTTCCGAGTGAAAAAATAATAGATAACGATAAATCAAATGCTAATAAATTTAAAAAAAATATAACAGAAGACAGTGTAACCAAAGAATTTAATACAATGATGAATAAAATTGCACATAAATTAAATTTAAATAAAATAATATTAAATGAAGAAAAAAATAAATTTACTGAAAATTTAAAATTAAGTGTAAATGAACCTCTTATATTTTTAAATCAATATTTAAGAAAATATTTGTGGGTAATTAAAAATGATTATAGAAAAAATATTCAAAAAATATCATTTACAGATTCTGAAACTTCAAAAATAATGCAGGAAATTATTTATAAAAATAATTATATAATTGAACCTTTTTTAAAATGTCCTGATAAATTTAATAAAATTAAAATCGAATACTCAATGAATTATTTAGATAATTTACAACACAGTTTTGATTCACTTGATGTATTTGCGGTTATTATCAGTTATCTTTTATTTTCTGAAATGAATAAAATTGCATTAATTGGTGATAATATTATTTGCAATTTCTTATTTACTATAATAAAAAAATACAATGAAGATAAAATTCCACTTAAAATTAGTAATAAAAAATATGATCAATTTGTTGAAAAAGTTGATTATTATAATAAATTGGATAGAAGGCAAAAAGAAGGTATCAAAGAAAGAAAATTAGCAAAAGGCATTGAAGAATTTATTGAACCAACTGTATTAGATATTGAATCTGACCAAAATATGGATCAACATTTAGAAGAAACATATAAAGAAGAATATATGGAAAAACATGGAGTAAATCCAAATGAAGACCAAGTAGAATCTTATAAAGAAATATATTATTCTGAAATTAAAAAAGATAAAGAAATTTTTGAAGAGAATTATTTGACTATTCAGCCACACGAAACAAATGAAAATATGTCAATGGGAGATGATTATGGTGAAATGCCACAGGGCACAGAAAATTATGGAGATGGTTTATCTGAGATAACCGAAAATTATGATCCATCGACTTAGAAGTCTTAGAAATAAAATAATAAAATATTATAATGAGTAATTTTTTATTTAAATATTCAAATAAAACTAAAAAAGCAAGAAAAATTAATAAAGAAAAATATTATGGAAATATTGAATACAAAAAACACATGTTTCAATTGAATGAAAATAAATTAAATAAATATGCCGCACAAATGAAATTTAGATTATATGAGGGTGACGGAAAGGCAATTTATAATATAGGTTATACAGATGATGGATTTCCATGTGGCATGAAACTCAAAGAAACTATTAATAGTTATATGAACTTACTAAAAATTATTAAGATTTTAAATTGTGAATTAAAAACTTATAAAGTATTTATGGGAGATTGTGGTTATATTTTAAATTGTTTTATTATTGATAAAAATGAAGATTATTTTGGCATTTGTTTATAATTTTATTAACTTATATTTGATTTTAATTTATCATTGTGTGTGATATATTGGATTTTACTTTTATATGCTCTTATTTTAATATCAGTTGTAATATATGTTGCTTTATTTCTAATTACATCTCTTCCATGTACACAATGAGCTTCAATAACCCAGTCTATTGGAATAGTCGTCCCATATGAAACTTCTATTATTTTTTTTGCACCATGTTTAGTAACTATATATCCTTCTGTGCCAATTGCACTTGTAACTTCATATTTATTATTAGAAGTAATTCTTCCTGTTAAATATAATATATCAATATTTTCATAATTTATATTTATATTTTTTAATATTTTATCTATATCTTTATCATTATTTGGTAAATTTTTTAATATAATGCAATCATCTTCCAAAACAATCATATATTTTTCATCTGATTCTATGAATTGTTTTAATAAAATTATATGTGATAATGCACATCCAGTTGCACCATGATACCCCATATTAACATTGTGTTTTTTACGCATTTGTTTTATTAATTCTGGATTTTTTTTATCAATTGCATCAAATAAATCTATATTTGGATTTTTTTCTTTTAATTTTAAACATTTATATCTTCGTTCTTTATTATTTTTTAATGATATTATTTGAATTTTCATATATATTTATATAATATTATATTATATTATATAAAACTTATTATTGGATCAGAAGAAAAAGGATGTTGGGGTCAAAAAAAAATTATTAAAAAATATTTTGATAAAGTTAAATTTATAAATTAATTTGCATAAATTTTTGTCTTATTGTTTCAAGTTCATTTCTATCAATATTAATATTATTAGTTAAAATACTATCTCCATTTATTATATTTTTTAATCCACTAAATCTTGGATCACTTTTATAGTTTTTATGTATAAATATAGCATTCGTATTAAATGCACGACATGGTAATATACAATGTAAACGCGATGTAATAACAATTTCTGCCTTTTTATATTTTTCAAGTAATAATTCTGCCATTTTTAATCTAAAATGTAAGGGTGTTAACTGTGGAATATCATGTTTAATTATAGTATATTCTGAAAATTTTTCCAAATTTAAATTTACATTTGGAATATAATCACATTCAGTATTAACATCAACAATATATTTTTTATCTATTTTTTCTGTCGTATCATCAAATAATAATGTTAGACATCCTGTAAAATATGCTTTTATTCCATTTTTATTAAATAATTTGACTGTTGATTCGTCCCTACAACCAATTGGTTCATATTTTTTAAAATATACAATATTGTTTTTAATTAATTGCTCATTCCCAACAAACATACTTATAAATATTGGTGTTATTTTATCAGAAGGAGGAAATTTACTTATATTATGCATATACCATCCATTCATAATAAGAATAACTGGTTCACCATTATAATCACTTAATTTTTCTCTATCAATAAATGTATATTCAGTGATACCTTTCTTTTTGAGAAAATTAATACCTGCCAATGTCTGTATATCATCGCCAATATTTATAGTTGATGCCCACATTACTGCGTATTTTTTTTCACAATCATTAATAAAATAAGAAAATACAGAACTTTTATTATTTAATACAAAATCTGATACATCTCCTTCTATATTATTATCTCGATAAATTGTCCAGGTAATCAAATAATAACATTCTTGATTATTTTCTAATTCCATTGCTTTTTTTTGTGCAATATTTTTATTTTCATAATACCAATTTTTTTTATTATGACCAGGATTTTCATTCCAACATATAAAATTAGCACCTTTTTTTACATTTTCGTAATTATTTAATTTAATTAAATTTTTATGTAATATATATAATTTTTCTACTGTTATTGGACCAATATCTCCCCAATCTAGGTTTATTCTTGTATCTAAAATATTATTTATATAATCAATACAGTATTTTGAACATTTTGATTCTTTTTTTATATATAATGATGCACATCCAATATTAATATCATACTCAACATCTAACATACATTCAATATTATTAATTTGTATTTTATTTATATCTTTAATTATTATAACATCCGTATCAAACCAAAATCCTCCATATTTATCCAATATATAATATCTTACAATATCACTTTTAAAATTATATGCAAGATGTTTAAATCTTTTATGTGGAACAATATAATTATAAACATTATCATCATTTATTAAAACTAAATTAATATTATATTTTTTACAAATTCTAACATTATGTTCATAAATTTTTCTAATCATTTTTGGCATATTATTCATTCCTTGACCCCAATATTGAAAAATATTAGTCATATTATATAATATTTAATTTATAAAAAAAAAAATTATAAAACGTAATTACATAAAATCTTTATAATTTGATGATTTGCAATTTGATGGATATTTATACATTAAATTACCATATATTTGAGTTCTTTGATATAGTAAATGATTGTATTTTAGTCTAATATAAAAACGTTATTTCCAACTACCATAACATAAATGTTGGACATAACAAGTATTTGGGGACGAAGTTTTAGAATTTCCTTTTTGATATAAATATATACCAGGTAAAATACATATATTATTATATTTTGATGTTAAATCCAATCTAGTAATTATTTCAGATATAGAATTTGGTCCTGTTAAATTAAAAACATTTCTTTCACCTTTATTATATTTTATTATAATTTCATTTATAATTGTCATCCATAATGGATGTTTTGATTCGCTTGCAAATATTGCGTTATGTACTGATGTAGTTATTTTTTCATTTTTTGGATGTGTCCATTCTCTTTCTATAAATATTATACCAGAAAAATTTGTATAATTAATTTTTTTTATATATAGAATATCTAAATCTGAATATACACCACCATAATGATACATCCAAAAATATCTTACTATATCAATTTGTTGTATTTTAGATAATTTATTAAAAAAATCATTATATTGTGGATAATTATTTTTTATAAAATCATATATCATTTCATCTGTCCATAATATATATTTATAGTCAGAGTATTTTTTTTTTATTATATCAGAAATTTTTTTTTCATTTTCTCGTAAATTCTCAGTTTTCCAAGTTTGATGAAATATTTTTGGAAACATTATATAAATACCCAATATTTAATTTTTCTATCTTTACTATATATGAACCTTAAAATAATTATTATAATTATTTTAGTCGTTACTCTATTACTTTACTGTTTATGTCCTGTTATTGAAAAATTTGATACTCATACATTAACACCACAAGAACTGAGAAAAAACAAAGAAGCGTGGTTTATACATGGTCAAGAATATTCAAAATTAGACTATATGCGACCACCAGTTAGCAAAAATAATACAACTAAATTAGATATTCCCGTAATTGATTACATTAATGAAAAAACACCAATTAATGTTAGGCAAATATTAAGACATAAATATATGAAACAATTGTTTGAAAAAAATATTATTAATAAAACATCTGATGCCGATTACCAGAAATTCAGTTTTTATATTCACGACCAACCATCTTGGCAAAACAAAGATTTAGATTTAACAAAAGATATGTATGTTGATTATCAAATAAAAAATAGTAAATATAAAATAGTTGATAAAATGATATTGAAAGTATATGATATTGTAAAAGAACAGTTCATTATTTATAAATATGCAATTGGAAATGTATTCATTGACAAAAAAACAAATCACAAAAAATTTGGTTTATTAATTGTTCTATTACAAGAATATGGTCTTTATGGTTATACAATTTATTTAAGAGGATTTGAACAAAATGGTGAAATTATTTTAGATTCATATGATTTGGTTGGAAATGCATATACAGAAGACTTATTTTTAAAAAATGGGTATGATAATGAAATGTTGAAAGAACATAAATATTTAGAACAACCTGATAAAATGATTACACCAAATACTTTTATTGATGTAATAAAAAAGAAACCAAAACAATGGGGGTGTTTTTCTATTAAGACTGGTAATTTAGTAAGAGCAATTAATAAAATGGACTGTGAAAGTGCTTATGACCTTTATGGGCGTAAAAAAGAAGTAGGTATGTGGGATAAACCTTGTGAAAAAGACAATGAATGTTTTTTTTACAAAAGTAATAAAAATTATCCTAATAATTTTGGTAAATGTTCAAATGGATACTGTCAAATGCCAAATAATATAAAAAAAATTGGATATAAATATTTCGACCCCAAGATTAAACCGCAATGTTATAATTGTGGTAATAAAAAATGGTTCGTTATTTCACCAATGGATACTTGCTGTGATACACAAAAAAATAAATTTAAATCACCTGATTATGCATTTAAAGATGATGTTAATAAAAGATTTAATTATTTTAAAGACAAAAATTACAAAGTTAATCGATACAAAATTAAAAATATTGTAGACGAGTAACATGTAACATATCAGGTGTACATTTTCCAGATACATTAATACATTCCTTATTTTTATCTGTTGAAATATAATTTTCTTCTTCTAAATATTTATTTACTGCTGGATGATTTAAAAAGTATAATGAAAAATTACTATAATTATTATTATAAATATCAACATTTTCAATATGGTCTGATAAATACTTTTTAATATTGTAGATTGTTTTATAATCTGAATCAATTCCAGTATATAACGAAATATTAAATGAATATAATTCAATATCAGGCTTAAATGTAGTATAAAATGTTGTTACAGTTTTTCTTGGCAAATAGTCTATTATCTTATTTAAATCAAAATTAATTTTTTTATAATATGAATATGCATCATTTTTAAAAATTGATTGAAATGCTTGATTATTTAATGTAAAATCCTTATTATTCATAAATATTTTATGTATTGTATTATTTGGAAATGAATCAATATATAAATATAAATCAATCTCATCTCTTTTCAAAGCATTTATAGAATCATCTATTTTTTTATAAAAATGTAAATTAATATTGATATTTTTTAATTTATAAAAATTTTTAATATCTTTGCCAATATATCTATTCCTTCTACTATCTTCCATTCCAATTTCATGAATAATATTTTTTCTAACATTCGCATTTGTTAAACTACATATTGGGAATATGATTTGTCTATTTAATGTAGATACAAATCTAAATTTATTATATTTATTTTTATTAAAAAATTCAAAAAATAAATTATTTATTGTTACATCATCACAAATTATAAAATTGATATCTGTAAACACATTAACTAAATCATCCATCATTTTTAATACATTATTGTAAGGTATTATCTTAGAATATAATATTGGGGTATTTTTAATTAAATTTTTTGAAAAAACATTAACAATTTTATTCATAGTTTCCTCATTGTTATCAATCGCATATCCAATATTATTATTTGAATATATATACTTTTTTTTATAATAATTATCAGTTAAATTTTGATCGTTTAAAACAAAATTCTCTTGTCTATTAAATGATAATAATAATGTAAATGCAAGTAAAATAATTGCATATATTATATTATATTTTATCATATTATATTATATTATGATATTTAATAAAAATATTAATTATGCTATTTTTATTTATATTGTTGTTGTAATCTTTATTTTATCTGTTAAACCAAAAATATTAAAACTTAAAATAAGTAAAAATCCAATTAATAGAGCGTTAGTTGTTTATCTCATGATAATTTTTGCAATTGTTGCATTTTATATTTCAGTGTTTATTAATCTTGGAAAATAGGTTCAATTTATATTTAAAAAATATTATTGAATAATATTGAAATATCATAGATGAATATTAGTAAAATTAATATTAATTCTACCGACGATTTAACAAAATATTGTAACAATGAATTAAAACAAAGGACTAAAATATTAGTTAAAAATAATGACAAATTTATAAAATATCTAATTGCTATTATTATTAAATATGACGATGATTTAAATATTCATGTCAGATATTTAGACAATCCTTTGTCAAATTCTTTGTCAAATTCTTTGTCAAATTCTTTGTCAAATTCTTTTTGGTGGTATGATGGAAATGAACCAGGTATTGACCCAAATATTTATAATATTGATAATTATTCTTTTTTAACTAGTTCTGATTTTTCTGACAATGGCTATGATGATATAATTTGCCTTAAACAGAATCATATATATCATATTCCTGATTTTTACCCTTATTATAATGGAAAATATGGCAATATATATATAAATGATTATTTTGAAGAATTATATAATTCCAATATAAAATACATACTCCCAAAATATAATGATATACCAGATACTATATTGGATTCTATTGGCCCTGGCTATTTAAGATATAATTTAAAAAGTATTAGTGATATAATTGATGTTAATGGACTTAATGAATCTTATATTATGAAATTAATATCATATAAATTAAATCACTTTATTATTAGAAAAATATCAGATACAACAAATATAAGTTATCAATTATTAGTAAATATTAAAAAATCTTTTAAAAAATGTTAAAAATATAATACAGATTTTATTAATTATTTATTAATATTTAGTAACATTTTTAAAATAAAATATATTATTTATACTTTTAAAGATTATAATTGCACTGTAAAAATAATTGGCAAAGAATATAAGACAAGTTTTTTTTTATATAAAGTTAATGATATATACTATATTATTAAAAATGCAGAACATTCAAATGAAGATTCTGAAAATTCCAAAGACGGTGAATCATGTATTTCCAGATATTAAATTAATTAATTATAATTTTTTTTCTAATTTTAAAATTTTATTAATTGTTATTTTATTAATTATTTTAGGATGTTTTTTATAGCGTTTAAAAATCATAAATTTTTTAAAACAATTATTATAATGTCTAATAATGATAATAAAAATATGAACGGTGATAATTCTGATAATGATGAATATATTGTTGAAGAAATTGATTTAACAGAAAATCCTATGTATCAAGTATTATCTACCCTGTTAGAAGATTCTTCTGGTAATAACTTATGTGAATGTATTAATGCATTTAGAGAATCTATTGATACTCAAAATAAACTGATGCTTGGCCTCTTAACAAAATTAAGTGAAACTAATTAGTTTCTGGTATATATTTCTTTAACTTGCTCATTGTCTCCTTATTTAATTTTAATCCATTTAACAATTTTGGATCAATTCCCCCCACTTTATCTGATGCATCTTTAATCATTTTTTTTTTATATGATTTAGATTGTCTTTGCATTTTCTTCATATTTCTTTTATTTCTTAATTTTTTTAATAATTCTTCTCTTGTTGTCTTTTGTTTGTTAACTTCTGTATCTTCTTTTTTTCCATCTTTTGTCAATTGATGAAACTGTTGCTTTATTTTGTCAAATTCTTTGGGATCCATTTATAATTAAAGATATGATTATATATTTAAATATAAATATAAATGTTTTCAAATACATTAATCCCTCTTTATTTTGATAATGGGAAAAAATGTGATTTTAAAACACACTTGGAAGATTATTATATAAAAGATTTCACACAAGAATGGTTGAATCACAATATAAAACTTAAAAATAATTACTTTAATGGATGTATTATTTATACTAATTTATTTGATAATTATCGTGTAATTAACAATTTAATTAACAATTTAATTAACAATTTAATTAACAATGATATATTAGTTATTTCAAATAATATAAAAATATGGAAGAATAATAATGTATTACAATACAAAGGCTTTTATAAATTATTAAAAAACAATATAGATTTAAAAGAAAAAATCATAGTGTTAGATAATCCATCCCCAAATAATAGTCTTTTAAGAAACATAAAATCAAAATTTATAATTATATTTACATCTTCCATTTATAAACCTTTATTTAGAATTATAATAAATGGTTATATTTCAAATGAATTGACAAATAATATGATTTATAAATATTTATTAAGAAATAAAAATAAAAATAATAAATTTAAATGTGAAACCATAAATGTAAAACCAAACATATATGATAAATTATTTAATAAATTACTTTGTAAAATAAATTATATAAATATTTTCAATATAAAAAAAATCAAAATTTATAAAGAAGAATTTTGTCCAACTTGTTTTGAGCTTAATCCTGATATTTTTTTTAAATGTGGTCACAATTTTTGTTTAACTTGTATAGAAAAAATTATTAAAAATGATTCTTGTCCAATGTGTAGATCAGTAATAAGCGGAAATACTCATAACTCTTTTAATCTTTTTACTTCAAATAAAGAAAAAAGTAATAAACTTAAATCTATTAAAAAATTTATTAAAGAAAACAAAAATAATAATATTTTATTTTTTACCAATGATAAATTTGAAAAACAATATTTTTTTACATTTTTTGAAAAACATAAAATTATTAGAAAATTCATAAATATAAATAATAGTTACTTTGATTTTTCTATAATGAATTATATAATAACAAGTAATATCCCAGATGAAGATTACAATTACTTAATAAATTATTTAGAAGAAACTCAGTGCAACTTTGATATTAATAAAATTAAATTTATTAAATTCATTTAAAAAATAAAAAATAATAAATATATATTATTTTTATATAGTAAGATGCATATCTACGTAGATAATATTAAATTAAATGTAGACAAATTAGAATCTGTTTATATTATTAATCAATCATTTGGCAATGGTACGATTAAATATAAAGGAAGAATTCTAAAACCCGAAAATAATTTTTTATATTATGGTGTTAAAGATGGTGATAATATCACTTTTAAAGGACTAAGGGGTGGTGGAAGTAAGGTTTATACTATTATATTCACTGTTCTTGTAATTTTAATTTTTATTATATTATTATTGAGTGGATTTATAACAGTTTTATCTAATCTTATTATCGGTTCGGTCAAGTGTGTTTTATTAAATTCATTACAAACAATAAACTATTGCAATAATAAAGCTGGTTCTAGTAAAAGAATATTACCAACACTATTAACTCTTATTATTAATATTATATTTTTGGCTTTAATTTGCATGGGAGTTTACTTATCTGTTTATTCTCTTGCAACTATTACTGGATTATTAGTTTTTTATGCAAAAAGTACAGATTCTGGTAATACTTTAAATGTATTGTGTAAAAATGCACATTCATCGAGTAAAATTGGATTTTGGACTGCTGCAACTTTTAGTATAACATATCTTCTTAACAGAATGCCTTCTGCATTATATATTATATCAGAAATGAATAATCCAGTTTCAAAAATGTTTTCATTTATGTTTTATATTCCATTAAAAATTTCAGAAAAATTTAATACATTCTCTAAAGCAATTGCATTATCACTTTTCCCACCATTAATGATGTATGCTGAATCAGTTCCAGGAATAACAGAGTCATTATATGATACACTTGATAGTTTGGATATGAGAACAGACGGACAAAGATTAAAAGGTCAAACATTTGATTGTAATAATCCAATTGATTTAAAAAGAATAATTAGAATTTTATTTAATGTATCTCCCGAAATCAAAAAACAATTAGATGAAACAGGTATTGGTAAATATGTTGACTTATTTAAATTAAAATTAGCAAATATTATCATTAGTAAAAAAGATAGTGACACGTCTTTAAATAAAGAATACGATTTAAATAAATATAGTATTGATGCTTATAATACTAGATATCTTAGTGAATATAAAAAATCAGAGAGTAATCCTATATCATATTTATTTGGAGATTATTCAAAAGCTAATATGTCTGAATATATTGTATGTCAAATAATTGGAGCAATTAGCATACTTAATAAATATAGAATGTGTGTATCACCTGACTCAACAGATACTTCTGATATGATTGTTTCTGGTGTTTCTTCCGGATTATATGCGCTTATCGCATACACAATTTCAATGGTATATTATATTTTTATTAAGGCTGATTAATTTATGTGTATTATTTATAATGCCTACTAAATATTGTAGTGGACCTAAGTCATGGGGGCAAATTGTTGCATATACAGGAGTAACATATATACCTACTATTTTAATTAAAGGATTATTATTAGTATTGATTGTTTTTCTTGTTTTATGTAAAAAACGTATTAACAATACAAATGAACAAGAAATAATATTTTTTGCAATATTTATACTTGCAATAGTTCCATATGCAATATGGAATTCACATTCACATGGTGAAAATTTCCCACTTTTTACTACTTCATTAAAAGATAAAAAAACACTTGGTGGTTATATATTAGATTATTATTCTAAAAATTGGTATAAAATGTTGATTTTAGCAGTTTTATATATTGGAATTATTATCCTTTTGGTTAAATATACAAATGCAATTATTAATAAAGAAAATGAATATTTATGGCTTGGATTAATTGTACTAATTTGTATTGGATATTTAGGTTTATTCATATTTAATAGTATTCAAGAAGCAAAAGATTATTTTAAAACTCTCCCAATTGTTGAAATAGAAAATATGATTATTAGCATAATGTTATTTTATTTATTTAAATTATCTTATCTACATGGGGGTAATATAAAAACAATAATTATAATTATCATTATTATATTATCTTCATTTGCAAATAATTTATACACAGTTTTATTAAATCAAACAGTATAAAGATTAAATACATATAATATTTATATAAATATTATGTGTGGAATTTTTGCCTATATTGGAAATAAACATAAATATTCAAAACTTTTAGAATATTTTATTAAAACATGTCATAGAGGACCAGATAATTGTAAATTAGTTAATATTAATAAGAGAATCAAATTTGGATTTCATAGATTAATGATTAATGGTTTGGATTTTGAAAGTGACCAACCACTTCATATTAAAAAATGTTATCTCATTTGTAATGGAGAAATTTATAATTATAAAAAATTAATTGAAGAATTTAATTTAGACTTGGAATACAAAACAAATAGTGATTGTGAAATTATTATTCATCTCTATAAAAGACTTGGATTTAAAGAAATGTTGCATAAATTAGATGGAGTGTTCACAATTATATTATATGACACTGATTTAGATGAATTATTTGTTGCAAGAGACCCACTCGGTATTAGACCATTGTTTATTTGCACTGATATTGAAGGTAACAATGATGATATTGGATTTTGCAGTGAAGCAAAAAGTCTGTTATTTATGGATAATAAATCACTTAAACAATTCCCGCCAGGACATTCGTGGCGTTCAAGTAATAAAGATATATGTAATAATTATTTTTCATATGATTTTAATATTATCCAATGTAATGACGAAGAATTGGTGTGTAAAAATATTAATAAATTATTAACAAGTGCTGTTAATAAGAGATTAATGGGTGATAGAAAAGTTGGATGTTTACTTTCTGGTGGATTGGATAGTACATTAGTAACTGCACTTGTTGCGAAAAATTATAAAAAAGGAGAATTAAGAACTTATAGTATTGGTTTAAAAGGAAGTGTTGATTTATATTGGGCGAGAATTGCAGCAGATTATTTAGGAACAGATCATCATGAAATTTGTGTTACAGAAAAAGATTTCTTAGATGCAATTCCAAAAACAATTAAACAAATTGAAAGTTTTTGTACCACAACTATTAGAGCATCTGTTGGTAATTACTTAGTGAGTTTATATATTAAGGAAAATACACCAGACACAGTTATTTATTGTGGAGATGTTTCAGATGAAATTTTTGGTTCATATAGAGGGTTTATGAATGCCCCAGATGATGAGTCATTTTTAGAGGCTAATATCAAAATGTTGAAGGATATTTGTTATTTTGATGTATTACGTTCAGACCGTAGTATAAGTGGTGCTGGATTAGAAGCAAGAGTTCCTTTTGGTGATAAATACCTCGTAAATTATGTTATGTCATTGCCACCAAAATACAAAACATTTGGTAAAGATAAAATAGAAAAATATTATTTGAGAAAAGCATTTGAAGGTTATTTGCCTCATGATTTATTATATAGAAAAAAAGAAGCATTTAGTGATGGTGTTAGTTCATTGGAAAGAAATTGGTTTGATATTATTAAAGAATATGTAGATAAAATAATACCTGATAATATTGATTTTGCCAAGGGATTTAATGGCCCTCAACCATATGATAAAGAATCTTATTGGTATAGAACTATTTATGACGAACATTTTAAAAATATTGTTTTAATCCCATATTATTGGAGACATCCTTTTTGCAATCAATTAGACCCATCTGCAAGACTATTAAAATGTTATTAAATTGCTTAAAATAAAATTAAAATATGCGTTTAATATATAATAAATGAGTTATACCACTAAAACTAAAACTCGCAAACTTCGAGGCGGTAATGCATCGCCGTATCCATTTGCTGGAAAAACTTCACCCGGTGTTGTACCACAAGGTAAAATTGTCAAAGGACTGGGAGGTGTTCCATTTTTTGAATTAAATAACCAACCAAGTTCAAATCAGGCTCAGTTTGATGCTGTTTTCAATTCACATCAAACACCCGGACAATCTGGTGGTTCGTGTGGATGCACTGCATCTACCGGTGGCGGATTTCTTAATAAACTTTTCGGAAAAAAAAAGAAGACTTCAAAGAAAAAGAAAAAGGCTGCACCTAAGAAGAAAAAGGCTGCACCTAAGAAGAAAAAGGCTGCACCTAAGAAGAAAAAGGCTGCACCTAAGAAGAAAAAGGCTGCACCTAAGAAGAAAAAGGCT
>Ga0115003_10001895_pt1 | contig 17788 bp, 14 predicted proteins | sample ArcticOcean_MG_C_7_FD_88736 | JGI IMG/M metagenome (GOLD analysis project Ga0115003, IMG submission 88736) | Marine microbial communities from western Arctic Ocean - ArcticOcean_MG_CB11_88 | ecosystem: Environmental > Aquatic > Marine > Oceanic | place: Arctic Ocean: Canada Basin | collected... | reverse complement strand
GGCCGACCATAGCTTGTTAGTAACCTTTGCAGATGGCACTAGCACAGAGGTTGATCAAGTATTAATGGCTATTGGGCGCAAACCCCGGTTGACAGGCATTGGTCTGGAAGCTTTAGGTATAGAGACAACTCGTCAGGGCACCATCGCAGTAAATGACAAATTTCAGACCAATATAGACAATATATATGCTTTGGGAGATGTCACTGGAGGCATTGAACTGACACCAGTAGCATTAGCCGAGGCCATGACCTTGGTAAATCACTGGTATGGTGATAGTACCAAGTATATGGACTATAACCTTATTCCAACAGCCGTTTTTACCCAGCCTAACGTCGGTACTATTGGATTAACAGAACATCAAGCCTTAAAGGAACATGGCGAAATTACTGTTTACCGTTCTGACTTTAAGCCCATGAAACACACCTTAAGTGGCAGTAATGAACGTAGTTTTATGAAGTTAATTGTTGATACTACTTCGGATCGAGTCATTGGCTTACATATTGTAGGAGAAGGCGCTGGTGAAATGCTACAAGGTTTTGCGGTGGCTATGAAGGTCGGTGCCACTAAGGCTGATTTTGATGCAACCATTGGTATTCACCCTACCAGCGCAGAAGAATTGGTGACTATGAGGACAGCAAGCTAAACCCATAGTGCAGAGTAAGCGTCGTATGCGTGAAATTATCAAGCCCCAACAAGCATCCTGCGGGGGCTTTTTTAGTCGTGTCGTAAATGATCTTTTACTGCTATAGGTGACTTAAAGTTCCACACTACAAGGTAAGAAGATGCCACAAACGTTAAGATTTCAGTGGCTTGAATGAGTAGTGAGGCCGATTCACTAATCAACATGCTAGAAGCTGCCAAGGTGGCAATTAAAATTGAAAACTCGCTAGTTTGGCCTAACCTAAAACCAACCTCCCACGAGGTCGCCTTAGATTTACAAATAGGCCTAATAATCCAGCCAAATACAACAGGCTTAATGGTAACGACTAGGGTTGCTAACACCAAGCACTGAAACCAAATAGAGTGCATAAGGGGGAAGTTAAAACTGGCACCTATTGAAAAGAAAAATAACACTAAAAAGAAATCTCTTATAGGTTTTAAGTTAATGGCAATGTACTGGCTAATCAGGCTAGAGGCTAAGCTTACTCCCGCAATAAAAGCACCAATTTCAGCAGACAAACCAATACTGTGAGCCAATTCAGCTAAACCTAAACACCAGCCTAGGGCCAAAAGAAATATGTATTCGTGAAAACGATCAAATCGCTTAATGAGTGGCAACAGCACCCAACGAACAAAACCCAGTGCAGCTAACATGACCATCGGCAAAGCCCCAAGGCTTATTAATAAATCAGCACTTAAGGATAGCTCTAATCCCTGACTAAATTGTTGGCCTAAAGTTGTTAACAGGGTTAATAGAATAATAGCTAATAGATCTTGTAGCAACAATAGACCCACTACGAGCTCACCAGTTTGTTTATGATGCAGCACAGTTGTGGGTAGTAGTTTGATACCAATAATTGTACTGGAGAACATGGTAGATGCGCCGATAATAAGGCTTTCTATCATGCTGAAGCCGAAACCATAACCCACGACAAATCCTAATAGAGCAAAAGCTACGGAACTTATAAACGCAACCATGTAGCCTTTGCGTAACATCTGTAGCAAATGGCTAGGCTGCATATCAAGACCGATCAGAAACAACAGGAAAATAATGCCAACATGGGCAACATCAGCCAACAACTCTGTATCCACAACCCATTCAAGACCAAAGGGCCCCAATATGGCGCCTAAAACAATGTAGGCTAAAAGTAATGGCTGTCTAAAATACAACGATAAGGTGGCTAGCAGGGCTGCGCCTGTAAAGATTAAGAAAAATGAAAATATGACCGATTCCGTATGCATCCTTATTCCTTGTTTGGTGAAAAGTTTTGGCCCATAGGTAAGCCATTTATATAATGTCGCCACACCAGCCAAAGAAGTAAAGCCGCAAGCATTCGGTAACCAATATGTAACCACCACACAGCCATAAACCCATAACTTGGCGCTAGCCAAGCCAATAATGGCAAGAACAGCAGCCATTGGCTAGTACTCACCAGTATTAATACGGTCTTTCGTAAGCCCGTTAGCAGCACGAAGCGGCTTAAAATGATGATTGTGGTTTCTAAAATCATGGCCATGGCATACCAAGGTAAGGCGGTGGCCATCAGTTGTTGTAAATCCCGATTAACAAGTAACAGTTGGGACAACCATTGGCTTATAAACCCAAGCAATACTGTTAGTGCTAGCGCAGTAAGTATACCTGTGCGCATAATTAATTTACTCCACCCTATGGCTCGTATTTTGTCTTTTTTCGTCAAGGCACTGCCTACAAGGGATAAGGCCGCCTGACCTAAGCCAATGGCTGGCAGAACTAGCAAGAGCCCGACATTTAGCACTGCAAAAGAGGCAGCCATTGCGGAGGACCCGAGTTGGCTCAAGAGCCATAAAAACACAGCTAAATGTAAAGCAAACACCAACTGTTGTAGCATAGGCGGCCAAGTAAAACGTAATAGCAATAGCCAGTTTTCTACGCTAAATTGACAACGAAAATCCACGTACCTTAAGTTGCGCCTATATAACAAAACCAGCTGTAACAAAACACCTAACCAAAGTGCAATACTGGTGCCCACTCCGGCACCCACTGCCCCCATGGCGGGCAACCCACCAATACCGTAAATGAGGCCATAACTAATTGGTACATTAGCTAGATGTGCAAGTAAAATTAGTTTGGTATATTGCCACGGAGTACTTCGTTCACTCCAATAAATTCTAGCTGCAATGCTTATCACAATGGCAGGTAACGCCCAAAGGCGAGATTGACCATAATAAACTGCAAGGCTATTAATGCGATCATCCAAAACAAACAAATTGATCACATCGTCAGCAGCATAGGCGCCAGCTATACCCAAACAAACTGAGATCAAAACCCCGTATACCAAACCTAAACCCAGCAACCCTATATGGGACTGGGCATATTGAGATACTAGGCCATGCCAGCCGATGCCGAACCCAGTAATGATGGCTACCAAAATAAACACTAGATAACTACCAATGCTTACACTTGCTAGAGCTAAACCACCCAAGTGCCCAACAAGGGCGGTATCTACTAGGCCCACTATAGCTTGCGATAACATTGCCCCACTTAATGGCGCCGCAATACGCCATAAATTAGCCAATGTAGGTTCACGAGAATAATAAAAATCATTTGTTTGAGGATTGCTCATGTATAGTTTGCTTAACAGATGTCTAGTAGGTTTTTTTAATCTAGCGAGACATCATTATATGCTTTTTTATCAAGTCTTTAAAATGAATACCCAAGTAAAACAGTAGGGTATATAATAGCCTAAGAGTTGAGTCCCTAAGGGATACTCATGTAGTTGGTAACAAAGGAAAAAACAGTGGATTACATAGACATCACCCCCAGCGCCCAAGAATATTTAGCAGAATTGCTTTCAAAGCAAGATGTAGAAGGAATTTCAGTGCGTATTTTTGTCACTGACCCAGGCACTCCAAACGCTGAAACTTGCTTAGCGTACTGTCGCCCAGATGAAGTTAAAATTACTGATGAGTTCTCAGATCTAGAGAAATTTAGGGTCTATGTCGATCCAGCCAGCGTAGACTACTTGGATGAAGCCTTTATTGACTATAGTTCAGACCGCATGGGTGGCCAGCTCACTATTAAGGCTCCGAATGCTAAAATGCCTCAAGTGACCGCAGATAGTCCATTAGATGCTCAAGTTAACTATTACCTATATACAGAAATTAATCCAGGTTTAGCCTCCCACGGTGGTGATGTAAGTTTGGTAGGCGTGGTGGCAGAAGAAGAAGGTAATGTGGCGGTATTAAAATTTGGTGGCGGTTGCCAGGGTTGCAGTTCTGTTTCACTAACCCTTAAGGAAGGTGTTGAAAAAACCTTAAAAGAGCGAATTCCTGGCATCGGTGCAGTACGGGATGTCACAGACCACTCCAATACAGAGAACGCTTATATGTAGGGCTTTTCTTAACCAAAAAAAACCAGCATATTAGCTGGTTTTTTTGCCTTTGAAGAATGGTTTATCCTAGGCGAAGCCGTTTAGGCAAGCTCTGCTTCAATTTGCTGGCGAGTTCACGCATGCTGGTTTCTGTTGTATCCCAGTCTATACAAGCGTCTGTGACAGACACACCGTATTGTAATTCAGACAAATCTTGTGGAATAGATTGGTTACCCCAGTTAATGTTACTCTCGATCATCAGGCCAACAATAGAGTCATTGCCTTCATTAATTTGTTGCGCAATGTTATCCATCACCAAGGGCTGTATAGACGGGTCTTTGCTGGAGTTGGCATGGCTACAGTCCACCATAATATTGCCAGACAAACGATCTTTCGCAAGCGCTTGTTCGCATAGAGCCACGTTAACTGAATCGTAGTTTGGTTTTCCACCACCACCTCGCAACACGACGTGGCCATACTCATTGCCACTGGTGCGGGTGATCGACACTTGACCATGGGGGTTAATTCCCAGGAACGAATGGGGCGATGCCATAGACTCTAACGCATTAAAGGCAACGGTTAAGCCACCGTCAGTACCATTTTTAAAACCAATGGGGCAGGACAAACCAGATGACATTTCGCGATGGGTTTGAGACTCTGTAGTTCGCGCACCGATGGCCGCCCAACTCCACAAGTCTGATTGATACTGTGGTGAAATAGGATCTAGCGCCTCTGTTGCCAAGGGTAAACCCATAGCGGCTAAGTCCAGCATGAGCTTACGACCTATGTGCAAGCCCGTTTCAATATCAAATGTGCCGTCTAGATGAGGATCATTAATTAGACCTTTCCAGCCTACTGTAGTACGTGGTTTTTCAAAATATACCCGCATGACGATATAGAGCGTGTCTTTTAGCTCGTTCGCCAACAAGGCCAAGCGGCGTCCATAATCTAAAGCAGCTTCGGTATCATGGATAGAACAGGGCCCAATCACCACAAATAGTCGGTGGTCTTTGCCATCTAAGATATTTTTGATGGTTTGACGAGCCTGCATTACACCATCAGCGATCATACTAGTGGTGGGCAGTTGGTTTTTCAGATCCTCAGGGGATGTAAGAACCTGTTGGCTAGCAATATTCAGGTCTTCGATGCGACGATCGGTCATAGTTTGTCTCTATAAAATAACTAATAGTAAAAGCGGGTAAATGTTGGCTTATGGTGAGGTCTAAACGCTATAATCAAGCCGTCCTTTGTAACACAAGTAAAGGCCCACAAACAAATGAATCTCACCTAAATCGTATTTAAGAGAAACGGATCATGGCAATACTGGGTATAAAGAGCCGCTCATTGGTTATTGGTCTAATCCTTGCCGTATTCATGTGCTTACTATTGCCAGTGCAGGCTCAAGCAGCATTGTTCAGTACTACCAAGCACCCGTTGCCCGCAGATCAGGCCTTTGCCATCAGTGCCCAACAGTATAATGATAAAATTGAAGTGATGTGGACCATTGCTGACGATTATTACCTCTATCAAGATAAATTGGTTTTTACCACGTCTAATAACCAGCCTCTAGAACAGGTGTTATTACCCCCCGCAGTAATTAAGCAAGACCCTGTGTTTGGCACTACAAAAGTTTATTATAGGCAGCTCCGTGTAACAGGTGCATTACCTAGCTCAAATACTGCTGCAACTCACCTCACCATTCATTACCAAGGTTGTTGGACTGGAGGCGTTTGCTACCCGCCACAAATTACGACTATTGCACTTACAGCGATTAACACCGTTACAGCAGATAGCCAATCATTATCTTTAGGAGCAACAGACTGGTCCAAAACTAGCAGCACTAATGCCAATTGGTTTATACAAAACCTGGAAAACACGTCCATTGCTACCTTGTTAGTAATTTTCTTGTTAGCGGGTCTAGCTTTAGCGTTTACTCCATGTGTATTACCTATGGTGCCGATTTTATCGAGCATCATTGTTGGCCTGAACCCCAAGCCTGGTCCAACCAAAAGTTTTTTATTGTCTTTCATTTATGTGTTGTCTATGGCAGCCACATACAGTGTGGCAGGGTTAGTTGCAGGATTAAGTGGAGCCAATGTACAAATTGCTTTGCAACACCCTGCAGTGATAGGCACTACAGCAACATTGTTTGTGCTGTTTTCTGTGGCCATGTTTGGCTGGATTAATGTGCAAATACCACAGGCCATTCAAAATAAAATCAATGCCATTAGCAATAACCAATTAGGTGGTCAATATACTGGCGTGGCGGTCATGGGCATATTGTCTGCATTAGTGGTGGGCCCATGTGTAGCAGCGCCACTTGCTGGTGCGTTGCTATTTATCGCCCAAACTGGGGATGCTGCCACGGGCGGCCTTGCCCTGTTTGCTATGGGTTTTGGTATGGGTTTGCCATTACTGTTAGTGGGCACGTCGGCGAGTAAATGGATTCCGAAAACGGGCCCTTGGATGCATCGAATTAAAGTGGGTTTTGGTTTCTTAATGTTGCTAATGGCCCTATGGATGACTGACCGCGTATGGCCAGAGTTAACGCTGCTTTTGGTGGCATTAATAGCTATTGTCATGGCCTTGGTTTTGGCCTTGCATCATCGCTGGAAGCCCCCCTTAGAGACAATGGCTGGTGCAGTAATAAGCTATACATTAGCAATGTTTTTAGGCCTTTATGGCACGGTGTTAGCTGTCGGGCAGTTGGCCGGTACGGGTACCTTATTACAGCCTCTAGGCAGTCTTGTTGCCAATGAATCCAAAGATATGTCCCAAGCTGTGCCGCGTAGTCTTAACTTTTCCAAAGTGTTACCCCAAGAGGTAGCAGCGTTATTACGACAGGCAAAACTAGATAAGCAGCCTGTTATGTTAGATTTCTATGCTGATTGGTGCATCTCCTGTAAGGAATTGGATAGCTTTGTGTTTACCGATAGCCGGGTGCAACTTGCTCTATCTGATTTTAAGGTCATTAAAGTGGATGTCACCGTTAATAGCCCAGCTGCTCAACAGCTAATGCAGTCAATGAATTTAGTGGGGCCTCCGGCATTAGTTTTTTATAACGCTAAGGGCCAAGTGAATGCAGAAACGGTGATTGGGGTTCCAGCCATTGACGATTTAGTTAAGCTCGTGCATCAGGTTAATACGCTGTAATTATATTTATATGCTTTTTTGTTCTATGTGGTACTATTTATAGATCATCATGTATAGATTAAATAATACTTATGAAGTTACAGCAGCTGAAATACATCTGTGAAGTAGAAAAACATAACCTCAACGTTTCCGCTACAGCCCAGAGTTTGTTTACGTCGCAGCCAGGCATAAGTAAACAGATTCGTTTGTTAGAAGATGAACTAGGGGTTGAAATTTTTGCCAGAAGTGGCAAGCACCTCACTCACGTTACTCCTGCAGGCCTAGCTATATTAGAGTCAGCTCACGATGTACTACTAAAGGTCGATGGCATTAAGCGCAAGGCTCAAGAATACACCGATGAAACTAAAGGTTCTTTGTCTATCGCCACAACCCACACCCAAGCGCGTTATGCTTTGCCTAAAGTGATTAATAATTTTATTGGCCAGTATCCAGATGTGTCATTGCATATGCAGCAGGGCACACCTAAGCAAATCGCCAACTTAGCCTCAGATGGCGAAGTAGACTTTGCTATTGCTACCGAAGCCATAGATCAATTCAGTGATTTATTGATGATGCCATGTTATCACTGGAACCGATGTGTCGTGGTGCCTAAAGATCATCCTTTAGCTCAGATAGAAAACCTTTCTTTAGAGGAATTAGCAAGACACCCTATTGTTACTTATGTATTTGGTTTCACTGGGCGATCTAAGTTGGATGACGCTTTTAATAACGCCCATTTAGAACCAAAGGTAGTTTTTACAGCAGTAGATTCCGATGTTATTAAGGCTTATGTTAGGCTAGGCCTTGGCGTTGGCATTATTGCGTCTATGGCCTATGAACCCGAACTTGACGGCGACTTAGTAGCACTGGATGCAAGCCACTTATTTGCCCATAGCACCACTAATATCGGTTTTAGAAAGGGTACTTTTTTGCGTGGTTATATGTACGATTTTATTGAGGCCTTTGCCCCCAACCTTACTAAGAGCAAAGTAGAAGCCGCGCAAGCATGCCGCACGAAGCAGGAACTGGATGTCTTGTTTGAACATAAAGAACTGCCTACGAGGTAGGTGTTAAAACACAGATAGCTTAAAGATGACGCAAACCATTAAGTAGGTTATTTACCTTATCAAAGGTTTCTTGGTATTCAGCGTCACATTCAGAGTCAGCGACTAACCCACCCCCAGCCCAACAATAGATATGGCCACCACCATTACCCTTGGCGTTAGTGACTAAAGTACGGATACAAATATTGGTATCCATACGACCATTACTGCTTATGTAGCCAATAGAGCCTGACCAAGCGCTGCGTCGATGGGGTTCCAGCTCCTCAATAATTTCCATGGCGCGTAACTTAGGCGCCCCAGTGATCGAACCCCCTGGAAATGCACCTTTTAACAAAGGTAAAGTTTGCTCGCTAGATTCAAGCTCTCCAGTTACTGTCGTTACTAGGTGGTGTACATTACTATAGCTTTCTATGGCAAATAACTTGGGTACCTTGACGGAAAAGGGCAGGCAGTGCTTGCTAAGGTCATTCCGCAGTAAGTCAACGATCATTAAGTTCTCAGAACGATCCTTAGGGCTTGCCGCCAATTGTTCATGCAGCTGTTGATCTTCCGCGACTGTTTTTCCCCTTGGACGGGTGCCCTTAATAGGTTTAGTTTCTACCTTACAATTATCTACCTGTAAAAAACGTTCTGGTGATAAGCTCAATAGTGCACCTTCTGGCGTCTCCATATAGGCACTAAATGGCGTAGGGGATACCTGACGCAGCTGTTTGTAAGCGACCCAAGGGTTGCCTTTATAAGGCGCATCAAACCTTTGAGCTAAACACACTTGATAACAGTCTCCAGCATGAATATAGTCGATCACACGATGAAATTTCTCGGCGTATTGTTGTTTCGTCATGTTTGAAACAAAGTCACTTTCAAGGCTAAATTTTTTGTCATGGCTAGGTTTGGCTTGGAGAACATTTGCTACTAAGGCTTGAGTGCGTGGTTCATCAAGCTGGCTCACCAAGTAGCTTTTTTGTAGCTCATGGTCGTTGATAATTGCCCAAGGGTATATGCCTATACACAGGTGTTCCATAGCTATGTCTGCCACCGCAGTTGCAGGAAGCGTTTCTATAGATCGTCCCAGATCAAAACCAAATAGTCCTGCCGCACCACCGGTAAATGGAATGCCTTGGGCGTCAGCAAGTTTGCTCGTATCGTCAAGCAACTCAGATTGCAATTCGCCAATCAAGTGAAAAGGATCTGTATCCGTTTCTGTCACGGTGTTATTTTGCTCAACTTTGGTAACACCATCTTTATGGCTAATCACTGCCAGTGGTTGAGCCATAGCGATATCGTAACGACCAAAATGGCTCGCTGGACGGCTAGAATCCAGTAAAAGAGGCATAGGTAGATGCCGTATGGCTTCAAAATAATGGCAGGCGTTTTCTGCGAACGGTAGGTTAGCTATATACACTGTAGCGATTCTAAGACTTATAATGTGGGTATTCTAACTGTCCCGAAGGAATGGAACTAGGGTTTTGCTCTAATTAGGAGCATAAACTCAATATAATAAAAACCTAAATTGTAAACAATATTAGGATATTGTCTACAATATTAGATCAATGTCTAATTTGACGACCGTTATAAGGGGGAATATAATACATTCACTCTAAATGTGTAGACAATGTATTATGCAGGAAGAAATAACAACGTTAGCTAAACAAGTGTGCGAACGTATTGTAAAAGATATTATCACTGGCGCCATCACTCAAGGCCAAAAGCTCAATGAGCCAGAACTTGCCCGTATTCATGGCATAAGCCGTGGACCCCTTCGAGAAGCCATGAGCCGGCTTGAAGCGATGCGTTTAATTACACGCACTCCTAATGTTGGGGCTAGGGTAGTAAAGCTGTCTTACCAAGAACTGTTGGAAATTTATCAAATACGAGAATCTCTAGAAGGTTTGGCTGCCAAACTTGCAGCACAAGCTATGTCTGCAGACGAAAAAGTGAACCTTCGGTTGCTTCTAAATAGCCATCGTAAGCACATTCTAGACACTAAGGGTCAGTCTTACTTTCAGCAAGAAGGCGATGTGGATTTCCACTACCGTATTGTTCATGGCAGTAAAAACCAACGCCTTATCGACATGCTCGCTGGCGACTTGTATCAACTCGTGCGCATGTACCGGTACCAATTTAGCTTGTCTAGCAATCGGCCGCAGCAAGCCTTAAAGGAACACGACCAAATTTGTAGCGCCATTGAAGAAGGCGACGGAGAGTTAGCCGAGTGGCTCATGAAACGTCATATCAATAACGCTCGAAATAACATCATGCAACGCATGCAAACACAATCAAATACTCAGGATGAAGAGAATCGATGAGCAAGACTACTAGAATGAGCCAAGGTGCTAAATTCCGTGCAGCTATCACCAATAACCAGCCACTACAAATTGTTGGCACCATTAACGCCTACAGCGCTATGATGGCTGAAAAAGTTGGCCATCAAGCTATTTATCTGTCTGGTGGTGGGGTGGCCAATGCCTCCTATGGCTTGCCAGATCTAGGCATAACCAGCCTTAACGATGTCCTAGCCGATGCAAACCGCATCACTGCGGCCAGCGAACTGCCTCTGTTGGTTGATATAGATACAGGATGGGGTGGCGCTTTTAATATTGCCAGGGCTATTAAAGGCATGGAATCTGCAGGCGTAGCTGCGGTGCATATTGAAGATCAAGTGGCGCAAAAGCGTTGTGGTCATCGCCCCAATAAAGAAATTGTGCCTACTCAAGAAATGGTAGATCGCGTTAAGGCAGCTGTAGATGCCCGTATTAATGACGATTTTTTTATCATGGCCAGAACCGATGCCTTTCAGAAGGACGGTTTACAAGCTGCCATTGATCGTTCTCAAGCGTGTATAGAGGCGGGTGCAGACGGCATTTTTGCCGAGGCTGTGCACAAACTGACCGACTATGAAGCCTTTTCTAAGGCAATAGCTGTGCCTTTATTGGCCAATATTACCGAATTTGGTGCCACACCTTTGTACAATAAAAGCGAATTAGCCAATGTAGGTGTAAACATGGTGCTTTATCCACTTAGTGCTTTTCGCGCTATGAACAAAGCCGCTCTCAATGTGTATGAACATTTATTAGCTGACGGTGATCAGAAGGCCGTCATCGATACTATGCAAACTCGTATGGAACTGTACGGTTTTTTAGACTATCACTCGTTTGAAGAAAAGTTAGATGAGTTATTTGCGGCCGGGAAAACCCTGTAACCACACCAATAAAAGGATTAAAACAATGAGCACTAAACCTATCTCTGGCGCTGGCCTAAGGGGCCAATCTGCAGGTTCTACCGCGCTGTGTACCGTCGGTTTAACGGGCACAGGCTTAACTTACCGTGGTTACGACATTAGTGAGCTAGCAGAAAAAGCCAGTTTTGAAGAAGTCGCCTATATGCTGCTTAAAGGGCATCTGCCAAATCAAACAGAACTTGATGCTTACACCCAAAAACTACAGAGCATGCGCCACTTGCCTCAGGGTCTAAAAACTGTACTAGAGCAGATACCTGCCGATGCCCACCCGATGGACGTCATGCGCACAGGTTGCTCTATGTTGGGTAACTTAGAGGCCGAAGTTGACTTCTCTATGGAACAAGAGGTTACAGATCGTTTGTTAGCTTTGTTCCCCGCCATCATTTGTTATTGGTATCGCTTTAGCCATGAAGGCGTGCGTATTGAAACTGAAACTGATGACGATTCCATTGGTTCCTACTTTCTGCACCTGTTACATGATAAAAAACCCAGTCAATTACACGCCAAGGTCATGAACGTATCACTGATTTTGTATGCCGAGCATGAATTTAACGCATCAACTTTCACTGCACGGGTTTGTGCGTCCACGCTTTCCGACATGCATTCATGCGTAACGGGCGCCATTGGTAGCCTAAGAGGTCCATTACATGGTGGTGCAAACGAAGCAGCTATGGATATGATTGAAAGCTGGCACACACCAGATGAAGCTGAATCTGCCATCATGGGTATGTTGGCCCGCAAAGACAAAATTATGGGTTTTGGCCATGCTATTTACCGTGAGTCCGACCCGCGTAATGTCATCATTAAAGGCTGGTCAGAAAAACTGGCCGAATCTATCGGTGATACTCATTTATACCCAGTGTCTGTTCGTTGTGAAGAAGTGATGTGGCGCGAAAAGAAGCTATTTTGTAATGCTGATTTCTTCCACGCCTCTACCTATAATTTTATGGGCATTCCCACTAAGTTATTTACCCCAATTTTCGTTATGTCACGGCTAACGGGCTGGGCAGCCCATGTAATGGAACAACGCACTAACAATCGTATCATTCGCCCAAGTGCAGACTACACAGGCCCTGAAACTGCCCAGTGGGTCGATATAGCGCAAAGGGGTTAATAATGATGAACACCAACTACCGCAGGGCCTTGGTGGATACTGGGCTAGATTATTTCGATACCCCAGCCGCCATTGACGACATTAGCAAGGGTGCCTACGCCAAGTTACCTTATACCTCCAAGATCTTAGCGGAACAGCTGGTACGTCGCTGTGAGCCTTCCATGTTAACTGCGTCCCTTAAGCAATTGATTGAACGTAAGCAAGACTTAGACTTTCCTTGGTATCCAGCACGAGTGGTGTGCCATGATATTTTAGGGCAAACGGCTTTGGTGGATTTAGCTGGATTGAGGGATGCCATCGCAGAGCAAGGCGGTGATCCTTCCAAAGTGAACCCCGTAGTGCCGACACAGCTGATTATTGACCACTCTTTGGCTGTAGAGCATGCCGGTTTTGACGTTGACGCGTTTGAAAAAAACCGTGCTATTGAAGACCGACGCAACGATGACCGCTTCCATTTTATTGAATGGACCAAAACAGCGTTTAAAAACGTTGATGTGATCCCAGCCGGCAACGGCATTATGCATCAGATCAATTTGGAAAAAATGTCTCCAGTTATTCAGAACCGCGATGGGCTGGCCTATCCAGACACTTGTATCGGTACCGACAGCCATACGCCACACATTGATGCCTTAGGCGTAATTGCTGTTGGAGTAGGTGGGTTAGAAGCAGAAAACGTAATGCTAGGCCGCGCCTCTATGATGCGGTTGCCAAACATTATCGGTGTAGAGCTCACCGGCAAACGGCAACCTGGTATTACTGCCACAGACATGGTGCTGGCGCTTACTGAGTTTTTGCGGGCACAAAAGGTTGTGTCGTCTTATCTTGAATTCTTTGGTGAGGGTGCCAATGGTTTAACCATTGGTGATCGCGCAACCATTTCTAATATGACTCCGGAATATGGAGCCTCTGCGGCGCTATTTTATATCGACCAGCAAACCATTGATTACCTTAACATTACCGGACGCGAACCAGAGCAAGTGGCTTTGGTTGAAACCTATGCCAAAATCAACGGTTTATGGGCCGAAGACATGGTGGATGCCCAGTACGAACGAGTACTAACCTTTGACTTGTCTAGTGTAGGCCGTACCATGGCTGGGCCATCAAGCCCTCATCTGCGGTTACCAACCTCAGCCTTGGCTGAACGAGGCATTGCCAAAGCCTACAATAATGCTGAGGCTGATGGGTTAATGCCCGATGGCGCAGTGATTATCGCCGCTATTACTAGCTGTACCAATACCAGTAACCCACGCAATGTGATCGCCGCGGGTTTATTAGCCCGAAATGCTAACCGCTTAGGTTTAAAGCGTAAGCCTTGGGTTAAGTCCTCCTTTGCTCCCGGCTCTAAAGTGGCCAAGCTCTATTTAGAAGAAGCAGGCCTGTTAACAGAAATGGAACAACTTGGTTTTGGTATTGTTGGCTATGCGTGCACCACTTGCAACGGTATGAGCGGGGCCTTAGATCCTAAAATTCAAAAGGAAGTCATAGACCGCGACCTGTATTCCACAGCCGTATTATCGGGCAACCGTAACTTTGATGGTCGCATTCATCCCTATGCCAAACAAGCTTTCTTAGCATCACCACCGTTGGTGGCTGCCTACGCTATTGCTGGTTCTATGCGTTTTGATATTGAACAAGATGTAATGGGTAAAGACCAACAGGGTAATGACATTCGCCTTAAGGATATTTGGCCTGAAGATGACGAAATAGACGCTATCGTCGCCAAATGTGTTAAACCTGAGCAGTTTAAACAAATTTATATTCCAATGTTTGATCTAGGTAAAATAGAAGAAGCTCAAAGCCCTTTATATGATTGGCGCCCTAATACTACCTATATACGTAGGCCTCCCTATTGGGAAGGTGCTTTGGCAGGTGAACGCACCTTAAAAGGCATGCGGCCCTTAGCCATACTAGGCGACAATATAACCACCGATCACTTATCGCCTTCCAATGCCATTCTTCCCAACAGCGCGGCAGGTGAGTATTTAACCAAAATGGGACTACCAGAGGAAGATTACAACTCGTATGCCACCCATAGAGGTGACCATTTAACTGCACAAAGAGCCACTTTTGCTAACCCTAAGCTGCTTAACGAAATGTGTCGTGATGATGCGGGAAATATCCAGCAAGGATCACTTGCCAGACTAGAACCCGAAGGCCAGATCCTGCGTATGTGGGAAACCATTGAAACTTATATGGAGCGTGCTCAACCACTAATTATTGTTGCTGGTGCAGATTACGGCCAAGGTTCATCCAGAGACTGGGCGGCTAAAGGCGTACGCTTGGCAGGTGTAGAAGTGATAGTAGCGCAAGGATTTGAACGTATTCATCGTACTAACCTTGTAGGTATGGGTATTTTACCTTTAGAATTCAAAGCGTTAGAAGACCGAAAAAGCCACAAGTTAAACGGCACAGAAACCTTTGATGTGATGGGTGACCCAAGCCCTGGTTGTGACCTAACTTTGGTAGTTAATCGTGTGGATGGTAGCTCTGATAGCATTACCGTTACCTGTCGCTTAGATACAGCAGAAGAAACTTTAGTTTATGCTGCGGGTGGTATCTTGCAACGCTTCGCCCAAGATTTTCTTGAATCAACCAATGCTACTTAGGACTTAACATGAGCTTTCAACCGCAAATAAAAATCCCAGCCACCTATATGCGTGGCGGTACCAGTAAAGGTGTATTTTTTAACCTATTGGATTTGCCCGCAACAGCCCAAGTACCTGGTGCAGCTAGGGACGCGTTATTAATGCGAGTGATTGGCAGCCCCGATATATACGGCAAACAGATTGATGGCATGGGTGGTGCAACATCCAGCACCAGTAAAACCGTTATCTTAAGCCCATGCACCCAGCCAGATCACGACGTAGATTATTTGTTCGGTCAAGTGTCTATTGATAAGGCTTTTGTGGATTGGAGTGGCAACTGCGGTAACCTGTCTTCTGCAGTAGGGGCTTTTGCTATTAGTTCTGGTTTGGTAGACCCTAGCCGTATTCCTAGCGATGGCATGGCGGTAGTTAGAATATGGCAAGCCAATATCAAAAAAACCATCATTGCTCATATTCCTATGGTTAACGGACAAGTGCAAGAAACGGGTGATTTCCAGTTGGACGGTGTAACCTTTGCGGCCGCTGAGATCAAGCTAGAGTTTATTAATCCCTCTGCTGCAGACGCAGATATGTTTCCCACGGGTAACTTGATAGATCAGTTGGAAGTGCCCAATATTGGCACTTTTGATGTCACCATGATAAATGCAGGTATACCTACCATTTTTTTAAGGGCGCAAGATCTAGGATATATAGGTACAGAGCTACAAACTGACATTAATACGGACCAAACGGCGTTAATCAAGCTAGAGACCATACGTGCCTATGGTGGCGTACGCATGGGTTTATTTAGCCATATTGAAGATGCCAAAACCCGCCAACATACCCCAAAAATCGCATTTGTAGCCCCCGCTAAGAGCTATATCTCATCAAGTGGCAGTATCGTTAGTGCTGAAAATATCGATTTACTCGTGAGGGCCATGTCCATGGGCCAGTTACACCATGCGATGATGGGCACCGCTGCCGTGGCTATTGGTACGGCAGCTGCCATCCCTAACACCTTAGTCAACATTGCTGCTGGTGGAGGTGAGCGCACGGAGGTTACCTTTGGCCATCCCTCAGGCACCTTAACCGTAGGTGCTGAAGCCCACCAAGATGCTGGTAAGTGGCAGGCCACTAAGGCCATCATGAGCCGTAGCGCAAGAATATTGATGGAAGGCTGGGTTAGAATACCCAATGCCTGAGTTTCACGCTCAGGTCATTGACCCTTCGATACCTGCTGCTGAGTTGCTAAAGCAGCAGAGTAGCTTGTCTAAACAACAGATAAAACAGGCAATGAAGAAAGGTGCCGTTTGGATAAGTGATGCTGACAGCAGCCACAAACGCCTAAGACGGGTAGATAAAATCCTTAAAATTGGTCAACAGGTGCACCTTTATTACGATGCACAGATTTTAGGGTTGCAGGTAGACGCTGCCGTTTTAATCGCTGACGAAGGCGACTACAGCGTTTGGTATAAACCTTACGGCATGTTGAGCCAGGGTTCAAAGTGGGGCGATCATTGCACCATTAACCGCTGGGTAGAACAAAACCATCCCCCTCAGAGGCCTGCATTCATCGTTAACCGTTTAGATCGTGCAGCACAGGGGTTAATGCTGATTGCCCATACAAAATCTGCAGCTTCTGCTCTTAGTGGTTTATTCGAAAGGAGAGCGATTAACAAAAAATACACTGCATTGGTATCAGGCTCGTTCCCAAAAGAATTAACACTAGACACGGCCATTGACGAAAAACATGCTCTTAGTAAAGCGAGTTTATTGGCATACAAGTCAAATACTAATAAGTCCTTAGTATGCATAGAAATTGAAACTGGTCGTAAGCACCAAATACGTAAACATCTGAGTGGCGCGGGTTTCCCCATTATTGGGGACCGATTATATGGGCCAGATGTAGATGAATCTAGCGTTAATCTATGCCTAGTTTCTACCTATTTAGCTTTTAATTGCCCTATAACTGGCCTTGATAAAAGTTACCGGCTTAAGGATGATTACTTGCCTCAAGTTGGTTAGACTTACGATTAAGCTATAGTTTAGCGTAGCCTTAGGATTACTTTTTTATGCAAGATTTATTACCCGAATTATGCGATCAGTTTGAAGACCTTGTACAGGTGGTAGTACCCATGTTTAAGAGCTTTGGTGCTAAAGAATGCTTTAGCGGTGAAATTGTGACCCTTAAATGCCATGAAGATAACTCTAAAGTACGAGAGCTAGCAGGCCAAGATGGTACTGGAAAGGTTTTAGTGGTTGATGGTGGTGGTTCACTAAAACGTGCGTTACTGGGCGATATGTTAGCCGAGAAAGCCTCAGCCAATGGCTGGGAAGGCATAGTGATTTATGGCTGTATACGAGACGTAAATGCCATTGGTAGTATTAATCTCGGGATACAAGCTCTAGCAGCACATCCAATGAAGACTGAAAAACGTGGTTTAGGAGAAATTAATCAAGAAGTGCATTTCGGTGGGGTGACCTTTGTTCCCGGGCACTTTATCTATGCCGACAACAACGGTGTTTTGGTGGCACCACACCCCTTGTTACTAGATGAGCCATAGGGCAAGCACAAAAAACTATAAAATACTATTCGTCAGCGAAGTATAGGTAACCTTGGTTGTGGAGGATCAATAGCATAGCTT
>Ga0115003_10001893_pt1 | contig 17793 bp, 16 predicted proteins | sample ArcticOcean_MG_C_7_FD_88736 | JGI IMG/M metagenome (GOLD analysis project Ga0115003, IMG submission 88736) | Marine microbial communities from western Arctic Ocean - ArcticOcean_MG_CB11_88 | ecosystem: Environmental > Aquatic > Marine > Oceanic | place: Arctic Ocean: Canada Basin | collected... | reverse complement strand
ATCTTTTACGATTCTGTTGTAGTCAAGTATCTGCATTTGATTGTCGGGAAATAGTACGACGAGGAAATAGTTATACGGCTCATCGCCTGTATGATCGGGGTTCTGTTTTTGGCGCAGATGCTTCACACGCAATGCCGCCGCAGACCGGTGATGACCATCTGCGACATACAGATGCTTGATCTCGGAAAATGCAGCTTCAATATCAGCAGATAGCGCTACATTTTCCACAACCCAGAACACATGTCGTGTGCCGTCTTCCGCTTCGAAATCGTACTCTGCATCCGTAGCCATAACCTTGGCGATTAATGCATCCACTTCGACATGGGCTTTATAGGTTAGAAATACCGGACCCACCTGCGCGTCCAACGCAACCATGTGATTAACCCTGTCGTCTTCTTTCACTGGGCGTGTGAACTCATGCTTCTTGATCAAGTTGTTCTCATAGGCATCCACTGAGGCTGCCGCCACAAGACCCACCTGTTCGTGCTCTCCCATCACCTGCTTGTACACATAAAGCTTCTCTTCGCTGTCTTGCTTTAGCGTGCCCTCTGCTTGGAATCGATCCAGGTTTTCCCTGCCCTTCGCATAAACCGATTGATCGTGCACATCTACCGCTGCATCCATATCAACTTCTGGCTTGTTAATGTGCAGAAAGCTCAAGGGATTATCCTTGGCGAGCTCGAACGCCTCTTCACGATTGAGAACATCGTAGGGATGAGAGGCAACTTTTGCTGCAAGCTCTGTGCTTGGTCGAAGACCCCGAAAGGGTTTAATCAATTTCATTGTGGATTCCAATTGTGTGCCTGTTTCTTCTCGGTGCGAGCGACTCTCATCAGCTCACGTAAATAGTTGCTGCCGATCTAATCTGCAGCGAATGTCTCTATGCTTCCTATATACCAATCTGTACATCAGTCTATCGATTCTATCGAGATAGAACTGACACAGTTGAGCATTGTCGCATTTTATTTGAAGTTACGAAAACCGCTGCTGTTAATTACAACTGTCTGTATGGAAAAGAAAGAAAAAGAGAAAAAGAAAAAAAGACAAAAAGGGGTTGCGGTTCACACCAGGTGTTTTTCGAGCGCTTTTCGGATCTCTGTTGAGGCGAACCCTCTGGATTCGAGAAACCTTGTAAGCTTTGTATGGAGTTTTGAACCAAAGCTTGGAGACTCTTGATGGCGTAGCCTCTTTACTACAAGCTGATCTGCTGTCAGCTGCCAGTCTTTGTCGTTAACAAGGAGGTGTTTAGTGATTAGACTATCACTCACACGACGTGAGCTTAAGTCTCCTTTGATGTGCAGATAGGCAAATCCTCTAGATTTGCGGTACCTGACATAGGATTCGGTGAAGCGTTCGTCCGATTGCAAATTCTCAGACTTGAGTACTTCCAAAACCTCGAGAAGTAATTCACTGTCGGTCTCGGGGAATTTCTTGGTGAGCTTTTGCAGAAGCTCGAACAGAGAATGTTCCCGACGGGCCAGATAATCCATTGCGGCCCGCCGGAGAACAGGGACATCGTTGCAAGGTGCAGTCTCGGACACCTTTTTCTTCTTAGAGCGTCTAGCGCTTTCTGATGTATCTGATCTATCCAATTTACCCGATCCATCAAATAGGCCTTCATTACCAGAAGAGGCTGTGCTCATTGATAACGAAGGCATCAGAGTCTACTGCTCTAGCTGCTCTTCTTCGCGTCAGCTAAAACAATGACGTCATCATCATTAGCTGGCGTCTCTTCAGAGTTAGCTGCCTCTTCAGTATCGCCTCCCAATAGCTGGGCACGAATCTGCAATTCGATTTCTTCAGCGATATGCGGATTCTCTTTTAGAAATACAGCGGCATTCTTCTTGCCTTGGCCGATTTTTTCGCCTTTGTAGGCATACCAAGCGCCAGATTTCTCTACCAAGCCTTGCTTGACGCCTAGGTCGACAATCTCACCCAAGTGAAAGATTCCCTTGCCGTACATGATCTGAAATTCCGCCTGTCTGAACGGTGGTGCTACTTTGTTCTTAACAACCTTCACCCGGGTCTCGTTTCCAACGACCTCATCACCCTCTTTGATCGAACCGATGCGACGAATATCCAATCGCACAGAGGAATAGAATTTAAGCGCGTTGCCACCGGTAGTGGTTTCGGGAGAGCCGAACATAACGCCGATCTTCATCCGAATTTGATTGATAAAAATGACCAGAGTATTCGAGTTTTTAATATTGCCTGTCATCTTTCGCAGAGCCTGAGACATCAGTCTAGCCTGCAGCCCCATGTGGGTGTCGCCCATGTCGCCTTCGATTTCTGCCTTAGGCGTCAACGCGGCCACGGAGTCGATTACTACAACATCCAAAGCCCCAGAGCGCACAACCATGTCGCAAATTTCTAGCGCCTGTTCACCGGTGTCCGGCTGGCTCACGAGCAGGTTGTCGACATCGACACCCAGATTACCGGCATAGATAGGATCGAGTGCGTGTTCCGCGTCGATGAATGCGCAGCTGCCGCCGGCCTTCTGTGCTTCGGCGATAACCTGCAAGGTTAATGTGGTTTTACCGGAGGACTCTGGCCCGTATATCTCAACGACACGGCCTCGCGGAAGACCGCCTATGCCTAGCGCGATATCTAGCCCTAGTGAACCAGTAGAAATAGCTGGAATGGGTTCGCGATCGGTATCACCGAGTCGCATCATGGAACCCTTGCCAAATTGTCTCTCGATTTGCGTCAGTGCCGCTGCGAGTGCCTTTTCTTTGCTGCCTTTATCTTCAATCATTTTAATTTCCCTGTGTTTAATTTCACAACTGAAGCCTGGTTCCGTGAGTAAAGCAGTTGTTGGGTTTCCCCTTACACTCAGTTTCCTGAGCCCTTTTAAATAGTAGCCTGTCCCCGGCTACTTACTAAATTTTCTGTAATCTTTCTAAGTCCGCATTTCAACGATTCCCCTCGCAGATTCATTGCTGTTCAACTCCATCAGCTTCTCCGCTAAGCGTTCACTGTTTATCTGGTGGCTCGAACTCGATATCACTCCCGTGACCATCGATGGACCCACAGCGGGTAACATCGAGTTCAGCCATAAATCGTATAACCCTGTTGATGTCGTACCGATCGACCCCGATTCGGCAGATGCACTACTTGTTGAACCGCCGGCTAAATCTCTTGACGGGCGACTAACTGTCCTTCTAATTGAGCCTCTAATTAAACTGTGCATGGTCTTAACCTAATCCTTCAAATTTGAGCTAATGCCCGTTTTCTCTGGCTTTCAGCCTTTTGCCAAACTACTGTATATTTGATCAGTACAAATTTAAACAAATTTATACTGTATATACAACCAGTATATTGGCAAAAAAGGAAATTCCTTTAGGTTTTCTTATCAATCAATTAAGAGAAGGCAGCCTTCCAGCGCGGCAAGGACTGTTGCCCGCCTGACCGATTCTCTGTCGCCGCTGAAATGAAAGCGGCGAGCTAGGCTCTTGCCCTCCCACTGCCAGGCGATCCAAACCGTGCCTACCGGTTTGTCCTTGGACCCACCATCCGGCCCAGCCACGCCGCTGACCGCAACCGCCAGATTCGCCCTGCTGCCTTGAACAGCTCCCGCGGTCATCGCGAGCACTACCGCCTCGCTCACCGCGCCCGGGCCGTCGATACTAAACAACTGTGGAGGGACATTTAACAAGCGCTGCTTCGCCTCATTAGAATAGGTGACGAAGCCGCTATCGAACCAAGCAGAACTCCCGGCAAGCGCGGTAAGCGATTGAGAAATCCAGCCGCCGGTACAGGATTCGGCAGTCGAGATAATCAATTTTTTTGCGAGAAGTTTGTCGGCGAGCTGTTGGACAAGTTTGTAAATTGGGCTAGTAAGCGAATCTGACATAAACTCATATTAGCGACTTCATTGGCCGAAGTGAACCACGATTAAGCCGTTGCGGCCGATCTTTTGCACACCCTCCCCGCGCCACCTTTTTTCACCTTACAACAAAGCAATTTAGCTATGCCACCGCTTCGCTAAAACGTGTAGAATTCTGAACCACAGCAACGCAGAAAAAGAAAAAACCTCAGCTCATTCAAACAATTCAGTAGTTAGCCATTTGACCGACGCGCAGACACACACCCCCATGATGCAGCAATTTTTGCGCATCAAAGCACAGCATCAAGACAGCCTGTTGTTCTATCGCATGGGCGATTTCTATGAGCTGTTTTTTGACGACGCGAAAAGCGCGTCCGACCTCCTAGGCATCACGCTCACCGCACGTGGCAAGGCCGCTGGCGAGCCTATTCCCATGTGCGGAATACCCTATCACGCGGCGGACCGTTATCTCGCGAAATTAGTTGAAGCGGGTGTGTCAATCGCGATCTGTGAGCAGATCGGCGATCCCGCCACAAGCAAGGGCCCGGTTGACAGGCAGGTGGTCAGAATCATCACGCCAGGAACGGTTAGCGATGAAGCCCTGCTCGACGAGCACCGTGACAATTGCCTGCTGGCCATCAGCGCCACAGTAAACAACACCGGCACACAAAAGACCTACGGCATCTCCTTCATGAATATAAGCAGTGGTCGATTTGTATTGAGTGAGCTACAAGGCCTCGATGCGCTGACATCGGAGATAGGCCGCATTCAACCTGCCGAGATACTCCTGCAAGAAGAGTTAACGGAGGTTGAAGCAGCACTCAATCATCCGGCAAAACGGCGGCGACCGATATGGGAGTTTGAGATTGAAAATGCGAATCGAATCCTGACGGAGCATTTCAATACCCACGACCTTTCCGCTTTCGATTGTCAGGACTTAAGTGCTGCTTTGCAGGCCGCCGGCTGCCTCATTCACTACGCGAGGGAAACACAGAAATCGGACCTGCCACATATTCAAGGCATTCAGGTAGAACGCCAGGAAGATAGCGTCATCTTAGATGCAGCCAGTCGCCGCAATCTCGAGTTGGATATCAATCTCGCCGGGGGAAAGGACAACACGCTGCTCTCAGTGATCGACCGCACGGCAACAGCGATGGGTAGCCGCCTGCTCTCGCGCTGGATCAACCGACCGCTTCGAGATCGAGCACAGCTGCAACAGCGGCAAGCGACAGTCGCCGAATTGAAGACCGATTTTCGTTTTGAAGCACTGTTTGAGCTGTTGAAGACCATCGGTGACCTGGAGCGCATCATCGCTAGACTGGGATTACGCTCGGCGCGGCCGCGCGATCTTGCAAAGCTGCGCGATGGCCTGTGCCAACTGCCTGAACTACAGCAACAGCTAAGACCAATGACATCGACCTACGTTGGTGAACTAGCGAAGCGCATCGGGGAATATCCGCAGCACAGTGAATTGCTAACTCGCGCCGTGAAAGAAAACCCGCCCGTGGTAATTCGCGAGGGAGGTGTGATCGCCGAAGGCTTTGACGCCGAACTCGATGAACTGCGCAATCTGAGTAGCAACGCGGGACAATACCTGGTCGACCTCGAACAGCGAGAGAAAGAGCGCACAGCCATAAGCACGCTCAAGGTTGGTTACAACCGTGTGCACGGCTACTACATCGAAATCAGCAGGGGTCAGGCTGGCACCGAGCTGCCTGCAGAATACGTTCGCCGTCAAACATTGAAGAACGCCGAACGTTTCATCACACCGGAATTGAAAGAATTCGAAGACAAAGTATTAAGTGCGCGCAGCAAATCATTGAGCCGCGAAAAAGCCCTTTATGAGGCGCTACTAGAAGAGCTCGCCACCGAGCTCACCCGACTAATTGCCAGCGCCGAGGCTCTGGCCGAGCTGGATGTACTGAATTGCTTCGCCGAACGTGCGGTGAACCTCGAATACTGCGAACCGCAGTTAAGCGATGAACCGGGCATAGTTATAGAGGGCGGCAGACACCCGGTCGTGGAGAAAGTGACTGCTGAGACATTCGTTGCCAACGATCTCTGCCTAAACCTTACGCAGAAGATGCTAATCATTACTGGGCCGAATATGGGTGGTAAATCCACCTATATGCGGCAGACCGCCCTTATCACTCTGCTCGCCCTATGCGGCAGCCACGTGCCAGCCACCGCTGTAAAGCTGGGACCCATCGATAGAATCTTTACGCGCATCGGCTCATCGGACGATCTCGCCGGTGGTCGCTCTACTTTTATGGTTGAGATGACTGAGACGGCGAATATCCTGCACAACGCCACAAAAGATAGCTTGGTTCTTATGGACGAGATCGGACGCGGCACCAGCACCTTCGACGGACTGTCTCTGGCTTGGGCCGCCTCGGTCTATATTGCAGAACAGGTGAAGGCCTATACCCTGTTCGCTACTCACTACTTTGAGCTCACCATCCTGCCGGAGGCGTTCGAGACGATCGTTAACGTGCACCTGGACGCGATTGAGCACGACAACGGCATCGTATTCTTGCACGCCGTTAAAGCGGGCCCTGCCAATCAAAGTTATGGCCTACAGGTAGCCCAGTTGGCCGGGATACCACGTGCGGTTATCGAGAAGGCGCGTGAGAAGTTGCAGCAATTGGAGAATGAGACGCCAGTGCAGCCAGGCGGCACTGTACCAAGCCCCTCCACACCTTCCTTTGGGCCCTCAGCTGTGGCTGACTCGCCATTTCAGAGTGAGATGTTTGCTAGTGTGGCGCATCCGGCGGTGGACTTGCTGCAGCGCCTGGAGGTTGATGACATCACCGCGAAAGAAGCACTGAAAATTCTCTATGATCTAAAACACAAAGCAGATAGCTGAATGGGGAGCCAAAATAACAGCTCCGGCAATAAATCCTCCAGCCCAATGGAAAACTGCCGAAAAAAACTGATAGAATGCACGCCGCGAAGCCGTGCCACTGCCCGCTAAAAGACGGTTCAAAGGTGGCTAGGACAGCGATAAGCCAGATTGGCGAATTTTAAAAATTGCCCAGAATTACCAGAATTAAAGGTTTGGAGATAACATGACATTCATAGTAGGTGATAATTGTATTCGCTGTAAGCACACTGACTGTGTTGAAGTATGCCCGGTAGACTGTTTCTACGAAGGACCTAATTTCCTGGTAATACATCCCGATGAGTGCATAGACTGTGCGCTATGCGAGCCAGAGTGCCCAGTTGACGCTATCTACGCAGAAGACGAACTGCCCGAAGACCAGCAGGGGTTTCTTGCCTTGAATGCAGAGCTGGCGGAAGTTTGGCCAAACATTACCGAGAAGAAAGATGCACTGCCCGATGCAGAACAGTGGACTGACAAGAAAGAAAAACTGCAATTTCTAGAGCGCTAATCACCAGCATCGCTCTGTGAGCACTTAGAGATAAAACAAAAACGCAGACATCAGTCTGCGTTTTTGTTTCTGAAGTCAGGGGACAGACCCCATTTATTGAGAGGCCGAGCCCAGGCTCGGCCTCTCAATAAATGGGGTCTGTCCCCGATTCTAGTTTCCCGATTCTAGTTTCGATTCGTCTAGTTAGAGGGCAAGAACCTCGATGGGTCCACCGAATCACCCGCTTCCCGAATTTCAAAGTGCAGCATAGCTACGCCAGAAGAGTTTTCACCGACCTCGGCTATCTTCTCTCCAGCACGCACACGACTCCCCTCGTTCACCAGCATGCGACTATTGTGCGCATAGGCACTGAGATAACGATCGCTGTGCCTAACTATGATTAAGTCCCCTGATCCTTGAATGCCACGGCCCGAGTAGACTACATCGCCATCGCCGGCTGCCAACACTGGATCGCCTACATTACCCGCTATGTCTAAGCCCTTGCTGACTCCAGATTGAAACCCCCTAAGCAGTCGCCCCTGATGCGGCCACTGCCAAGTAATAAGCTGCGGCGTCCTCGATACCGGCTGGCGCAGGACAGAACCCGAAGCAGCGCTTGTGGCTCTCGCACGCGCCACCGAATTATTACCAACAGCAGTACCAAGATTGGAAGTGGACACACCACTGCCACTGCTCACAATATTGTTCAAGTCCAGATTGATTTCCCGATTTACAAAGATCGTGTACGGGGGATTAAGGCCGTTGGCGATGGCGAGGCTCCGGAAATCAAGATCGTACTGAAACGCGATGGAGAACAAAGTATCCCCAGAACGCACAAGATGCGTCGTCGCCCCAGCCCTATTGCTAGTAGAAACGCCCTGGTTAGAACTGCTTTGCCGAGAACCGCCCTGGATAGAATCGCTGGAGCCACCCCGAATAACCCGAGACCCACCCCCACTCGACGAAACATTAACCGGCCTTGAATTCTCGAGGCGAAAACTGCTTTCAGGCGTGGAGCTATCGACAATTATCGGCGCAGTAATACGCTGCTGTTCGCCCTGCTCCGAGATCGGAGCCTGATATCCTCCTCCACAGGAGGCGAGCAGCAAGCAGCAGCTCACGATCAAGGGGACACTGAACTGTCGATACAAGGCATTCATATTAGTTAGCGCTTTCCGATGGCTTCGTTGCAAATAGCACTTGCAGGAATACAATAACTGCAACACCTAACACAAGACACAGCAGTGCTGGTATGAGCATCGTGTAATTCTCCTCGTGCTGCCAGGGCCAAAGTGCCGATATCGAACCTAGCAACATCCCCGTAATGAACCCGTAGCTCAATTGATGACAGTCACGAAGCAGCCAGGACAAGACTCGAGAAAAAGCGATCAGGCCCACGCCACAACCAAGAACGAAGACAAGGATAGTGGGCAGATCAAAGCTAAGCAACGCGCCCAAAATAAATTCATAAACGCCCAGCAACAACAGAATAAAGGCACCAGACAGACCGGGCAATATCATCGCGCTAATCGCTATCGCGCCACTAAAAAAAACAGTGATCAGCGACAGCTCCGCAGCCCGCGGAGTAATAAAACCTATCGACATTGCCAGTAAAAACCCCAGCAATAGCGCAAGGACATTTTGCCAGGCAGTGAGTGAAAATTCATTTCGCAGTAAAGCACTAGACGCCAGCACCATGCCGATAAAAAACGCCATTAGCGGTACAAAATAATTTTCCAAAAGAAAGAGCACCGTATTCGCCGAAACCAACAGCCCAGACAAAATTCCCAGCGCGAGAATAAGCAAGAACGTTCCGTTGATATACTGCCAAAACGCCTTGAATTGCCCTGTAAAGAAAAGCCCGCACGCGTGCAGATCGACAGCGCAAATAGAAAACACCAGCTGATCATAAATTTTCGTAATGACGGCAATGGTACCGCCAGAAATACCAGGGACAGAATCACCCAACCCCATGGCGACGCCTTTTAAGAACAGCATTAATTTGCCACGGCGGGTCGTCATTGAGTCCGTAGCTTTCTGCGTCTGCGTGCTTGAGTTGTAGTGCATGGTCAAGCCAATGGTGAAGTGTTTGGGTGCGAAAATTAGTAGTGTTGTAGTTGACCTACCAAAAGCGGGACGAATCGAACAGCTTCCAGCACTTGGGCGGTGAAGTCTTTGCCGTGACGGGTGATTAGCTGTAACTCCTGCTGATCGTCGCCACCCACAGGTATAACCAAACGCCCGCCGTCTTTTAACTGCTCAAATAGCTCGCGTGGAACCTGCTGCGGAGCGGCCGTGGTAATGATAGCGTCGTAAGGGCCATTGTTCGTCCAACCCGCGCTGCCGTCTGCGTGCCGGTAATTGATATTGCGCAGCTTAAGTAGCTTAAGGTTTTTCTTGGCACGATCCAGCAGTGGCTTGATGCGCTCAACGGTGTAGACAGTCTTAGCCAATTGCGCCATTACGGCGGTCTGATAACCGCAGCCAGTGCCGACTTCCAGTACCGTGTCCATCGGGCCGCTCTTCAGTAAAACCTCAGTCATCTTGGCGACCACATAGGGCTGCGAAATTGTTTGGTTGTGACCGATAGGCAGAGCCACATCTTCATAGGCACGATGGGAGAGTGCCTCGTCGAGGAAAATATGCCGCGGTGTGGAGCGAATAACATCCAACACCTCCATGCTGCTAATTCCCTGATCGATCAATCTACCCAGTAGTCGCTCTCGTGTGCGCTGAGACGTCATCCCGATGCCGCTTAGGTTTGGTTTACCGCTTCCACTACTGCTCAAGTCAAATGTCCTTTGTAATCTGTTTGCATCAACTCACGATTTTACTGCCCGGGCCCTCGAGTCACGCAGAGTTCTCTGAGCAGGCTCGTGGCGTAGGCTCCCTTGCCTAGAGAGAAGTCTAGCAGCAAGTTGCTAGCCCCCTGAATTTGTTCGCTTTGCTGCCATTCCCAGTTAAGCTCGATAGGCCGAAAACGCAGCGGTCTGCGTGCTGTCTTTAGACCGAAATGCCGCAAACCTGCCAGCAACGTAGTAAATTGTTTACACACTGCCTCTTCAATATCGGCAGCTTCGCCGTAGCTTACATATTTATCTTTAGGATCAACCTCTCCAGGCAGAGGGCCAGTGATATGAATATCGAAATCTTCTAGCCTTTGCTGCAGCACCGAGTCCCACTCAACCTCGGCCCCTAGCGCGAACGAACGATTCGTGCCGTTCAAATTCAGCACATCTCCGTGTAGATAGCCGTTCCAATTGCCGCGCTCCAGCCTGTGCGATAGCAATTGATTGAATAAATAGGACCTAGCCGCTGAGAACAGCATGCTACGCTTGAATCGCTGTTTCGGAATCGACGCCGCACTGCTGTCAATGACGCTGCCCGAACCCGCATCCAGCGCCGCCCCCATCCAGGACTGAACCTGTTTGATATTGCTCAAGTCCCTGCCGAAACGCTGCGAACCGAAGTAATTTGGCACGCCTGAAGCGTCAATGTGAGCTAGCCGCTGCTCGAACTCGTCTCTTGAGCCCTCACAATCTCGCAGCAAGACTTGGAAGTGGTTAGAGCGATGGCTGCCGATCTTGAGTTTGCGTGAGTTTCTATGTATCTCGACGATACGCAGTGAATCACTCTCGCAGCCCCTCAGTTGCGCCTCCCTGCCAGCTGGCAGCTTTATGCTGAACCACTGCCGCGTCTCTGCACGGCGGTCCTTCATGCCGGAATAACCTATCTGTGAACCGTGAACGCCGGTTGCCTCACTTAGCTTCTTTGCCACATCGACGGTGGAGCGATCGACCTTCTCGACCCAGAGGTAGGCATGCTCGCCCTTCTCGGAGAAGTCGAAGCCGAGATCCTCATCGACACGAAAATCAGTGAATTCTTGCTTAAAGGTGGCTGCCAATTTTGGCTTGCCGTTAGCAAATGCTAGCGTGTCGAGACCGCTAAAGGTCTGAGCAGCAGAGCTTATAGACTGCTTAGTAGAGTTTTCAGGCATTGCCAGCTAGCAGGACCACTGCGGCACATGCTATGCCCTCTTTCCTGCCGATGGCTCCAAGGCCCTCGGTGGTAGTCGCCTTTAGGTTAACCCGCTGCTCCGGTAATTCGAGCAAGTTAGCCAGACTGGAAATCATGTTGATCCGATGGGGGGTCAATTTCGGCACTTGTGCAATCACTGTGATATCGACGTTCACCAGATAGTGTTGGCGCGCGCCCATCATTGCGAGCACCTCCTGCAGCAGATCACCGCTGGCAGCGCCGGCAAACTTAGGATCAGTGTCGGGGAAGTGTAGCCCTATGTCGCCCTCGCCTAGCGCACCGAGGATTGCATCGCACACGGCATGCAAAATTACGTCGCCATCGGAATGGGCAACCAGGCTCATCTTATCCTCCAGTACGACGCCGGCTAAGGTAAGCGGCTTCGCAGCAACGTACTCAACGTCAAATCGGTGCACATCATAGCCATGCCCTATGCGCATACTATTTGGATCCATTGTCACTCGCCTGGTTTTTTAGGATTTGACTGGCCAAGACCAGATCCGCCTCAACAGTTATTTTGATGTTGTCTTTGTGACCTGCAATCATTATAGGCTTAAAACCGGCGACTTCCATGGCCGCCGCTTCATCGGTCACCTGCTTGCCGCTAACCACTACAGTTTGTATAGACTCTTTTAATAGAGCGAAGCGAAACATCTGCGGCGTCAGTGCATTCCAATACGACTCTCGATCGACGGTTTCGATCACCGTCAATTCTTTATCTACCCGTTTGAGTGTGTTGTCTACAGGAGAGCCTAACAGTCCGCCTATGGAATGCAGCGAAACTTTTTGAATTAGGTTTTCTATATCAGAAGTGCGTACGCAGGGTCTAACGGCATCGTGTACCAACACCCAATCGTCTTTGCCTGCGAACTCTGTCAGCGCAGTAAGACCGTTTAGAACTGATTGGTAGCGCTCGCCTCCACCCATAACAGTTATAATGCGGTTTCCGAATTCCTCTTTGATCGACTTTTCCAATTCAGCCCAGCGACTGTCCTCGGGGTGAATCACGACTATAATTTTTTGAATCTCACGCACCGCACTTAACCGTCGTAACGCATGCAAAAGTAGCGGAGTTCCATCGATGGTTAGATATTGCTTCGGGATGGTGGATCCCATGCGACGCCCAATGCCTGCGGCCGGCAAGACAGCCCATATTGTCATAGTCGTGTCTTCTGTAGGGGTCTGTCCCCGAAGATGTAGATAGTGCTAATTATTTCTGAGTAGGGACAAGCAGATAGAATGTTTCGCCCTTCTCTATCATGCCAAGTTCAGAGCGTGCCCGCTCTTCGACGGCCTCAAGCCCATTCTTCAGGTCAAGCACTTCAATCTCAACCAGAGTGTTGCGCTGCTCTAGCCCTTCATTATTCGCTCGCTGCGCCTGGACTTCCAGCTCCAGCCTATTCAACGTGCGCACGCTATCTTCACCCAGCCATAGCTGGTATTGCAAAGTGATAAAAGCGAACCCAAGAAATCCGAATAGTATTTTCATAAGCCTTACTTAGGGGACAGACACCAATTATTGAAAGGCCGAGGCTTACCTCGGCCTTTCAATAATTGGTGTCTGTCCCCGATTTCCCCCTATTTACCTATTCAGCCGGTGAATTTAGAAAATTCCTTGATGCCATTAAATACCGAGTTGCCACCCAACTCTTCTTCAATCCTTAGCAATCTATTGTACTTCGCCACTCTGTCCGAACGACACAGTGAACCGGTCTTAATCTGTCCTGCGGCGGTGGCCACAGCCAAATCGGCGATAGTGGTATCTTCGGTCTCGCCGGACCGGTGAGAAATCACCGCCGTATAATCCGCCGCCTGCGCCAGATTGATCGCCGCGAGTGTCTCGGTCAGCGTACCAATCTGATTAAACTTGATCAGAATCGAATTCGCGATGCTCTCGTCAATTCCACGCTGCAGAATTTTAGTGTTGGTGACGAACAAATCATCGCCTACTAACTGAACTTTATCGCCTATTTGCGCGGATAATTTAGCCCAACCTTCCCAGTCGCTCTCATCCATGCCATCTTCGATGGATAAAATCGGATAATTCTCAGCCAAACCCTGCAGATAATCGGCAAATTGACCCGAATCGTAGCTCTTGCCCTCGCCTGCGAGCACGTATTTTCCATCCACGTAGAATTCAGAGGCGGCACAATCTAGTGCCAGGTGGATATCGGCGCCCGGACGAAAGCCTGCAATTTCAATAGCTTGCAGAATACAGTCGAGTGCGGCGGCGTTAGAAGGAAGGTTCGGGGCAAAGCCGCCCTCGTCTCCCACAGCCGTGCTAAGACCCTGTTGTTTCAGCACAGACTTCAGGGCATGAAATATTTCAGCGCCGTAGCGCAGCGCCTCACTGAAGCTGGCCGCGCCCGTTGGCTGAACCATAAACTCTTGAATATCTACGTTATTATCAGCATGCTCGCCACCATTGACGATATTCATCATCGGTACCGGAAGCGAATAATTACCTGTGCTGCCATTCAATTGGGCGATATGTGCATACAGAGGTAGGCCGGCATCTAATGCCGCTGCCTTGGCTGCTGCGAGTGACACTGACAAAATTGCGTTCGCACCAAACTTGGCCTTGTTCTCTGTGCCGTCGAGCTCCAGCATGACTGTGTCGAGGGCCTTCTGGTCTGCAGGATCCTGCCCGATAAGGGCCTGCCTGATTTCAGTGTTCACGTTGTGAACGGCCTTCAGCACACCCTTGCCGAGATAGCGTGCTGGGTCTTTGTCTCTCAACTCCAGCGCCTCGCGCGAGCCAGTGGACGCACCTGAAGGCGCACAAGCCGAGCCCATGACACCATTGTCTAGTTCAACATCTGCCTCGATGGTTGGATTACCACGGGAATCAAGCACTTCTCGCGCTTTTATATTTTTAATGCTAGCCATTTCAATACCTTATAAATACTATTTAATCTAATAAATGAATTTTAACGCGCCTGAAAGCTTAGGCTGTATCTAGCTCAGGCAGCGACTTGATCAGATCGTCTACATCCCGCATCTGCTGCAAGAAGGGCCTAACGGAGTCTAATCTTAATGCACAGGGTCCATCGCAGAGTGCCTTGTCCGGGTCAGGGTGCGCCTCGATGAACAGCCCCGCTATCCCTTGCGACAAGCCAGCACGAGATAGTGCAGTGACATCACCCCGGCGCCCATCGGCCGCATTGGCTAGGCCCCCAGGCTGCTGCAGGGCATGTGTCGCATCGAACATCAGCGGGTTACCGAATTGCTTCATTACTGCGAAACCCAGCATGTCGACGACTAAATTGTTGTAGCCGAAGCTGCTGCCACGCTCGCAGAGAATCAGCCGCTCATTGCCTGCGGACTCAAATTTCTTAAGGATGTGGCCCATTTCCTGAGGCGCCAGAAACTGCGCCTTCTTGATATTGATGATCGCGCCGCTTTCGGCCATGGCGACGACAAGATCGGTCTGTCTAGACAGGAACGCAGGCAACTGCAGGATATCAGCCACCTCAGATGCCGGCCCGACCTGAGATATTTCATGCACGTCGGTAATCACGGGAACACCAAACTGCTCTTTGATCTCGGCGAGTATCTGCAACCCTTCTTCCAGCCCGGGCCCCCGATAAGAATCTTTGGAAGAGCGATTTGCCTTGTCGAAGGAGGCCTTGAATACGTAGGGAATATTGAGCTGGTCAGTGACTTTGTGGAACTGCTCGGCCACAGTCATTGCCAAGTCTCTGGATTCCAGCACGTTCACCCCGGCGAACAGGACAAAGGGCTGATCGTTAGCAATGGTGAAATTCCCAAGCTTAATTTGCTTTGCTGTCATGAGTAGCTACCGGGTCCTTTTTCCTAGCGCTCAAACTGGAGCGTTACTCACCGCTAGAGTCGCAGATGTAGTGGCAGCTTCCGGCTCAACAGCGGCCTCATGATGCGCTATAGCAGCCTCGATGAAACCTGTGAACAGTGGGTGACCGTAGCGTGGCGTAGAAGTGAACTCCGGATGGAACTGACATCCAACAAACCAAGGATGATCAGGAATCTCCACCACCTCCACCAGCATGCCGTCGACAGATTTACCCACTAGTTTCAAACCAGCCTCAGACAACACGTCGATGTAATCGTTGTTAAATTCATAACGATGGCGATGGCGCTCAACGATTTCTTCCTTGCCGTAGCTGGCGAAGGTGGTCGAGTCTTTATCCAGAACGCAGGTCTGTGCGCCCAGGCGCATCGTGCCGCCAAGATCAGAATCCTTATCACGGAATTCTGTCGATCCCCCGCGCGTCGTCCATTCACTAATCAGCGCGATAACCGGATTGTCACAAGCGGGTGAGAATTCAGAGCTGTGCGCGTCTTTTAAACCCGCAACGTTTCTCGCGTATTCGATGACTGCAGCCTGCAGGCCTAGACAAATACCTAGGTAAGGAACCTTATTCTCGCGCGCGTACTGCACAGTCATGATCTTACCTTCTACACCGCGCTCACCGAAGCCCCCTGGCACCAAGATCGCGTCTTGATTGGCCAGCACTTCGACACCCTTGTCTATAACATCGGCAGAGTCGATGTAGGTGATGTTCACCTTGGTTCTAGTATGAATACCAGCGTGGATTATTGCCTCGTTCAGAGACTTGTAAGCATCCAGCAACTCCATGTACTTGCCTACCATGGCAAGATTCACTTCCTTGACTGGATTCAGGTGCGCATCGACGACGCGATTCCATTCGGAGAAGTCAGCAGGCGGGCAGTCCAGCCTAAATTTATTGATAACGATATCGTCGAGATTCGCCTCACCCAGAATCGAAGGGATTCTGTAGATAGAGTCAGAATCAGGCAGAGAAACCACGGCCTTTGGCTCAACGTTGGTAAACAACGCGATCTTCTGTCGCGCCGATTCATCGATCTCCACATCGGAGCGACAGATAAGGATGTCCGGCTGGATACCAATCGAGCGTAATTCTTTTACCGAGTGCTGCGTAGGCTTGGTCTTGGTCTCACCAGCCGTGGCGATATAAGGCACCAGAGTGAGATGCATGAACAACGCGCGCTCAGGGCCCACCTCTACACGCAGCTGACGTATGGCCTCTAGAAAGGGTTGCGATTCGATGTCACCTACCGTGCCGCCGATCTCAACCAGCGCGACGTCGGCATCACCTGCACCAAGAATCACGCGACGCTTTATCTCATCGGTGATGTGTGGAATGACCTGAATCGTGGCACCAAGGTAGTCTCCTCGGCGCTCGCGCTTGAGAACCTCTTCGTACACCTTGCCGGTGGTGAAGTTGTTCTTCTGCAGCATAGTAGTCCGGCTGAAGCGCTCGTAGTGACCCAAGTCCAGATCGGTCTCTGCCCCGTCTTCGGTCACATAGACCTCGCCGTGTTGAAAGGGGCTCATGGTGCCAGGATCCACATTGATGTAGGGATCCAGTTTTAACATTGTGATGTTTAGGCCGCGGGCTTCGAGAATTGCCGCGAGAGATGCAGAAGTAATGCCTTTGCCCAGAGATGAAACAACACCACCGGTAATGAATATATAACGCGTCATGCTAGCCCCATCGGATAAGAAAAATTGGTCGTGCACCAACCCACACAGATGGAGTTGCAGCGTACCAGAAGCCCCTCGATAGAACAATCTGAAATGTTCCGTTGGGCTAAACTAAGGGGCCTAAATGCACCCGGGCGCGCAGCAACAATTCAAACTCCCAGCGCAAGGTTGGGTGGCTCCCATTCGATAATGCAGCCAGGCTGGGCGCCTTTCGCTGCAAGCTCCTCACTGACTCCCACACCCGGAATATAGGACAGCTCTTCGCCGTCATAGAGCAAGGGAATACGGCTTCTCAGCCAGGGAGGGATTTCACTTTCGGAAAGAATTTTTTTCAGTGTCTTACTCGGCCGCCCAGCTAGACGACAAGTTTCGCCACCGCGCCTAAAGCGGATCGACAATTTACTGAGCTTGTCTGCACAAATCCCCTCGCCGTGCTTCGCACAAATTCGAAGCCGGCCATTGCCGGGCAGCATGAGTTCTCCCGCAACTAGCAATCCTGGCATAGCATCTGAATCGGTAGTATCTACATCTCGCTCGAGCTCGACTGAGTCCAATGCGTACACACTCCCGCGAAAGCAAACGACCTGAAAATCCTCTGCTATAAATTGACCGCTAGCACCGGGCAAGACCTCGTTGCTCAACTGCCGCAGCTTATTCCAACCCAGCTCCTTTGCACCGAGACTTGCCAGCCAATGGCGCAGAACATTGCGTCGTCGCGGCTCAGAAAGAGTCAACAGCTTTTCTCTGCTCACTACCGATTCCGACTCGGCGACTATCTCCCCCAGATCTATAGCAGCTAGCTCCCGAATAAGGGCTTCGCTCTCACTAGCCAGCACTACCGACTTCGACCAACTCTGCCTATACCCCGGCCAGCGCTCCTCGATAAGTGGCAGTAAACTGTGACGGCAATAATTTCTATCAAACCCCTCATCTTCGTTTGAATGATCCTCGACCCAATTAAGCTGCTCAGATTCAGCGTAGCTTTGCAGCTCTTCGCGATCGATATCCAATAATGGGCGCAGCAGCCTGCTCGCTCCCAACACGCGGCT
>Ga0115003_10001892_pt1 | contig 17793 bp, 17 predicted proteins | sample ArcticOcean_MG_C_7_FD_88736 | JGI IMG/M metagenome (GOLD analysis project Ga0115003, IMG submission 88736) | Marine microbial communities from western Arctic Ocean - ArcticOcean_MG_CB11_88 | ecosystem: Environmental > Aquatic > Marine > Oceanic | place: Arctic Ocean: Canada Basin | collected... | reverse complement strand
CTGTTCCAGAATCTGAACTACTTATTACGTAGGTAGCTTGCGCTGAACCTGTAACACTTAATTCTCCTGCATTAGCGAAAGAAACAACAGAAAAAGATAGGATTATTGCAAACAATATTTTTGTTATGTTTTTCATATTTTCCTTTTTGTTATTACGTATTTAATTAATATTAATTAACATTTGCTTTATAACTAGGTTAGCATCAATTAACTACGTCTATTGCGCATTATTGCTATAATTAGTTAAATTTGTGATATTTATACAACATTTATTTATTGCAGTTTTTTTACGTTTTTATGCTAATTAGTATATTTTACGTTAAATTATGAAATATCACACAAAATTATATTTTTTTTGCCTTATTAGCATTATTTTTTTTTCCTTAAATTCCTGCAGTCTTTATGAGAAAACGAATACTAGAGAAGTTTCCACTAATGCTTCGGAGAGAGCAAGAGCAGCCGTTGATTCGGGCCAGGGTCTTGGGCTCGGAAATATATTAAAAAGAGGAGGTAATTTTGAATTTAGTTCTTCTAATCCTATGTGGAGAGCCTCGTTAGAAGTTTTAGATTTTTTGCCTTTAGCTGTAGTTGATTATTCGGGTGGTGTTCTGATTACCGATTGGTATGCAGATGATTTTGATTCTAAAAATTCTTTAAAAATAACTTTACGATTTTTATCGAATGAAATTCGCACAGATAGTATAAAAATAATAGTTCATGAAAAAAAATGTGCATCTAGCTCTAACTGTACAGTTAAAATTTTAAATTCGCGAATACAGGAAGAATTATTAACTTCCATTTTAAAAAAAGCTGCAGTTTTAAATAAAAAAACCAAAAAAAAATAACCTTACTACTTAGAATGGAAAGATATAATTTTCAATCAATTGAAAAAAAATGGCAATTATTTTTTGAAAATAATAAAATTTATCGATCTAAGGAGTCAAATAAATTTTATTGCCTAGAAATGTTTCCTTATCCTTCTGGAAAAATACACATGGGTCATGTTAGAAATTATACTATAGGTGATGTTATAGCACGCTTTAAATATTTAAATGGATTTAATGTTTTGCACCCAATGGGTTGGGACTCTTTCGGTTTACCTGCTGAAAATGCAGCAAAAGAAAATAATTTGCACCCAAAAAAGTGGACGGACAAAAATATTACTCAAATGAAAAGACAGCTTAAATTATTAGGCTTATCTATCGATTGGGATCTTGAGATATCTACTTGTAATGAAGATTATTATAAACATCAGCAAGAATTGTTTATTGAATTTTATAAAAATGGATATGTTTCAAGAAAAGAAAATTACGTTAACTGGGACCCTATTGAACAAACGGTTTTAGCAAACGAACAAGTTATCGACGGTAAAGGTTGGCGTTCCGGCGCAACTGTTCAAAGAAAAAAATTATCTCAATGGGTTTTTAATATTACCAAATTTGCTAATGAACTTTTAAATGATCTTGATTTATTAAAATACTGGCCCGAAAAAGTTAAGACAATGCAAAAAAATTGGATTGGTAAATCTGTTGGATGTGAAATTGACTTTGATGTAATTGATAAAAAAGATAAAATTAAAATTTTTACAACAAGACCCGACACTATTTTTGGGGCTTCTTTTTTAGCTGTGTCTATTGATCATCCAATATGTAAACAATTTGAAGATGAAAATAAATTTATAAAATTCAAAGAGGACTGTTTAAAAGTGGGCACAACAGAGGAAGCTTTAGCTGTTGCTGATAAAAATGGTTATAATACAGATTTGTTTGTAACCCATCCTTTTATTAAAGGAAAAAAAATCCCAATTTTTGCTGCAAACTTTGTATTAATGGATTATGGTACTGGAGCTATCTTTGGCTGTCCTGCTCACGATCAAAGAGATTTAGATTTTGCTAAAAAATATAATTTAGAAATCGTAGAAGTTGTTGCCGAAAACAAAGATAAACCAAAAAATTTTAAAGATATAAATGAAGCCTATACAGAAAATGGAATAATGATTAATTCTGATTTTTTGAATGATTTAGATGTAGAGGCAGCAAAATTAAAAGTTATTAAATTGATCGAACAAAAACAAATTGGTCAAAAAAAAATTTCATTTAGACTAAAAGATTGGAGTGTTTCAAGACAAAGATATTGGGGGTGTCCTATACCTATGATATACTTAGAAGATGGTAGTATTGTCCCTGTTGAAAAAGATGAGCTACCTATAAGATTACCACTTGATGTGGATTTGAAAAAAAGTGGAAACCCTCTCGCAAATCATTCTACTTGGAAAAACACTATTCATAAAAAAACAGGAAATCCAGCTGTTAGAGAAACGGATACATTAGACACTTTCATTGATTCTTCTTGGTATTTTATGAGATTTTGTTCACCCAATAATAAAATTGAACCATTTGACATTCAAGATTTAAACTATTGGATGCCAGTTGATCAATACATCGGCGGCGTTGAACATGCAATTTTACATTTATTGTATTCGAGATTTTTTATGCGTGTTATTCAAAAAAATAATACTAAAATTAAAACAACAGAGCCATTTAAAGGTCTTTTTACCCAGGGCATGGTATGTCATGAAACTTATAAAGATATCGATGGTAATTGGTTATTCCCTGAAGAAATAGAAAAAAATGAAAAAGGAAACTTCTTAAAAATTTCAGACCAAACTAAAGTAATCGTAGGTCCGTCAGAATCTATGTCAAAATCAAAAAAAAATGTCATTGACCCGGAGAGCATGATTAAATCATACGGTGCAGATGCAGTAAGGTGGTTTATTTTATCTGACAGTCCTCCTGAAAAAGATGTTCAGTGGTCCAATCAAGGTGTAAATGCAGCTTATAAATTTTTACAAAAACTGTACAATTTGACTAATGAAATTATTAACCGAAAAGACTCTATAGGTGCCGATAATAAAGATTTTGAAATTAAATTTAACTATTATATTTTAAATATGACCGACTTGATTAATAATTTTCAATTAAATGTTGTAATTGCTAATGTTTATAGTGTTTATAGTTTATTTAATTCTGCGATTAATAAGGACATAAGCAACGAAATTTTAAAAAAAAATATTTCAAAATTAATGAAAATGCTAATTCCATTTGTACCCCATCTAGCACATGAATGTTTGATACAGTTAGGTGCTAAAGATAATGATATTTGGCCAGTAGCAGATAAAAGATTAAATTTAGATAAACAAATAAAAATAGCAATACAGATCAACGGAAAAACAAGAGAGATTATAGAGGTTAAAAAAGACTTGGATGAAAAAAATGTTATAACTGAAAGTAAAAAAAGTAAAAAAATTTATGCACAATTACAAAAAAGTGAAATACAAAAAATAATATTTGTAAAAAATAAAATTATTAATTTTCTTACTAAGCAAATATGATGTCGAAAAATATTAAATCTATATTAATAATTATATTACCAATATTTTTATTATCTTGTGGATTCAAGGTGGTAAATAAAAAAAATGAAAAGCTTATTTTTATTCAGAACATTATCGTAGAAGGTGAAAAAAGAAGTGTTAATCTCCTAAAAAATAATATTTTACTAATTTCAGATACTAATTCAAAAAATATATATGAAGTTAAAATAGAAATTATAAAGAAAAAAGAAAATAAGATCAAGAATATATCAGGGAGAGTCACAAGATATAGTTTGTCATTATTTGTCAAATTAGAGTTAAAAAATCTTGAAGATAATAAGAAAATTAATCAAACTTTTTTGCGATCTCTAGATTATAATGTAGCTAAAGTTCACTCAGAAACGATTGGCAATGAAAGTAGCGCTACAAAAAATTTAATAAAACAAATTTCAAGTGATATAGTTGGTTTTATAACGCTATCTATGAGGAATAAGTGATATTAAAAAGCTATATTGTTGAGCAAAATGTAGAGGTCTTAAAAACTTACAAAGCTACATTAATATATGGAGCTAACGGAGGGATTAAAAGTGATATTAAAGAAGAAATACGAAAAAAAAATAAAGATTCTGAAATAATTACTTTTTTTGAAAGTGACATTTTAAAGAAAGATTTATTATATGAAAATATTTATAATCAATCATTATTTGCTGAGAATAAAATAATTTTTATACAAGAAGCAGCAGACAAAATTTTTAATCAAATATCCGCTTGTTTAGAAGGGGAAATTAAAAACATTCAAATTTATATATTTGCTGGAGCTCTAGAAAAAAAATCTAAGCTAAGAAGTTTGTTCGAAAAAAGTAAAAAAATGGCTGTCTTTGCTTGTTATGAAGACAATGAACGAACATTAATAAATTATATTAACAAAGAATTAAAAAATTTTAAAGGTTTAACAGGGGAAATAATTAATTTAATAATTTCCAATTCGAACATGGATAGAGGGATCATAAAAGGCGAAATTTTAAAAATTAAAAGTTTTTTTTACACAAAAAAAATTAATAAGGAGGAAATTTTAGAGATATTAAATATTAAAAATGATACAAACTTTGATGCAATTAGAGACAATGCACTTAACGGCAACAAAAAAATAATCAACAAATTATTATCTGAAATCGACCTCATAAGCGAAGACGCTTTTTTTTATTTAAATAGCCTGAATAACAGAGTCATGAAATTGCAAGAAATAATTAAGATAAGTGATGGTAACAAAAATAATTATGAACCGGCTTTAGAAACATTGAGGCCGCCAATTTTTTGGAAGGATAAACCAGTAGTTATACAACAACTCAGAAAATGGAATATGAAAGAACTTAATAATGTAGCTATTAAAATAGGTGAAACGGAAATTTTGATGAAAAAAACATCTTACTTGCGGAATGATATTGTGATTAAAGATTTGATTACCGTACTAACCGACCAAGCTAGCACTACTTATTCTTAGTTAGCAGTTTAAAAAGCATCTCGAATTGATCTGAATTACTAAATTCAATTGCTATTTTACCCGAATTTTTTTTTTTATTAAATATTTTAGTATTTAATCCTGTCGATTCTTCAATTCTTCTTTGAGCTAATAACACATTAACATCAACCGTTTTTTTTGGTTTTGATTTTTCATCTTCCTTTTCTTTTTCTCTTTTTACTAAATTCTCAATAGATCTTGCGCTAAGGTTTTCTTTAATTATTGAATAGGCTAGTGTCACAGCATTAAATCTTCCAACTAATGGCCTTACTTGTCCAGCTGTTAGCTTGCCTTCATCAACAAGTTTAATTATCTCTCTAGGCAGTGTTAAAAGTCTAAGAGTGTTACTAATATGACTTCTGCTTTTACCCATAAAATCAGAAAGCTTCACGTGATCATAATTGAATTCCTTCATTAACCGCTCATAACCCTTTGCTTCTTCAATAGAATTTAAATCCTCTCTTTGAATATTTTCTATAATTGATAATTCCAAAGATTGTACATCATCAAGATTGAGTACGACCACTGGAACCTCATGTAGACCGGCTTTTTGAGAAGCTAACCACCTTCTTTCTCCAGCTATAATTTCATATTCATCTTTTTTTCCTGGCCTGACCACAATCGGTTGTATTAAACCATTTTTTTTTATTGATTGGGATAATTCTTCTATTTTTTTCTCATCAAAAAAATTTCTAGGCTGGAATTTATTAGGTACTAAATCGCCTATAGATATTAGTAAATAAGAGCTATTAGGATCAGGTTTATTTACGGATACTTCACTATTTTTTGAAGGTTTTACCTCATCTCCAAACAAAGACATCAAACCTCTTCCTAATCCTTTTTTTTTTTTATCGTCATCCATCAGATTGCCTTTTTATTTTCTTGTTCTATAAATTCTTTAGCTAAACTTATATAAGATTGACTACCAAGACATTCTTTATCATAAACTATGCACGGTATGCCGTGTGATGGTGCTTCTGACAATCTTACATTTCGTGGTATCACAGTTTTGTAAACTTTTTCTTTAAAATATTTTCGAGCTTCATCATCTACCTGGGTTGATAATTTATTTCTTTTATCAAACATAGTTAGTAGAATACCTCTGATTTCCAGAGTAGGGTTTAAATTAATTTTGATTCTATCAATTGTTTTTACTAGTTGAGAAATTCCTTCTAATGCAAAAAATTCAGTTTGAAGTGGAACTAATAGTTCGTCAGCAACAACCAGTGACATTACTGTAAGCAAACTCAATGATGGAGGGCAATCAATAAAGATGTTTTCATACTTATCGAATAAATCTTTATTTTTTTCTATTAATATCTCTTTTAAAAGGAAGGCTCTATTAGGGTCATTAGCAGTTTCTACTTCTAGCCCTGATAAGTTGACGTTTGAGCCAATAATATCAAGGTTTTTTACATTGCTGCTTTGTATACACATTTTTGGGTCAATTTGGCCTATAATAGCTTTATAAATATTTTTGTCTATTTCATTATTAGATTTTCCAAGCCCCGTCGTAGCATTTCCTTGTGGGTCCAAATCAACTACTAAAATTTTTTTACCAAGTTGAGCTAATGCAGTTGATAGGTTAATCACCGTTGTAGTTTTGCCAACTCCCCCTTTTTGATTTATCACAGAAATTATTTTTTTCATTTATTTATTAATTTCTATTATTATTATTTTTGATTCAGGGCTAGTAATACTTTTTTTTAAACTATAACTATAATTAAAATCGTTGTTAAGTTTTTTAACCTCCTCTTGGGCACTTTTTCCCTTAAGAATGATAAGTCTGTGACTAACTTTTATCATTTCACGTGAAATACGAATATGTTCTTCAAGTTTCTTAAAAGCCCTAGAAACTATAAAATTAGCATCAATATCATGTTTTTTATAGTCATTTTCATATATTTGAGCCTTAATTTTTAATTTATCACACATAGATTGAAGAAACTTAGTCTTTACTCTAGATTTATCATAAAGTTTCACGTGAAATTTAGTGTTTTTATTAAATATTGCTAATACAATACCTGGAAAACCAGCTCCAGTTCCAAGATCCGAAAGACTTAATCCATCATTAAAATTAATAAATTTTATTAATTGTGCTGAATCCAATATATGTCTATCCCAGATGCTTCCGACTGTTGTTTTAGAGATTAAATTAAATTTTTTATTATATTCTATTACTTCTTTTGAAAAAATATCGAGTTTATATAAAGCATCTTGGCTAAACCCTAGTTCGTTTAGTAATATAGATTTAACCTCTTTTTCATTCATTAAGCAGAAACTTTATATCTGCTTTTCCTTATAAATGCCAAAAGTATAATAGCTGCAGCTGGAGTTACTCCATCTATCCTTAAGGCTTGACCTAAGGTCCTTGGTTTTATTAATTTTAACTTAGATTTAACCTCATTAGAGAGACCACTAAAAATTTCATAATCAATATTTGATGGAATAGATATTGATTCGTCTTTTTTGAAAGCAGCAATGTCATGAGTTTGTCTTTTTAGATAACCTGAATAATGAGCATCTATTTCTACTTGCTCATCAATATTTTTTTCAAAACGGGGCACATCAACCCATATTTCACGTAACTTGGTTAGAGTAACATCCTTTTGTGACAAGACCTCAACCCCAGTTCTTCTTACTCCATCTAAAGCAATTTTTATAGAATGTTTAGCTGCTTCATTGGGGGATATTAACTTGGACCGAAGCACATCATAAACCGAAATCAATTTTTGCTGCTTGTCTAAAAAACTTTGTTCCCTTAGTTTTTTTACTAAATTAATTTTAATACCGAGAGGTGTTAACCTTTGGTCTGCATTATCAGCTCGCAAGGAAAGTCTATACTCTGCTCTGGATGTAAACATACGATATGGTTCAGATACACCTTTAGTAATCAGATCATCTATCATAACGCCAATATAAGATTCGGATCTATCTAATATAAATTCGTTTTCGTTTCTTACTTTTAAAGCTGCGTTAATTCCTGCAATCAAACCTTGTGCAGCCGCTTCCTCGTATCCTGTTGTTCCATTTATTTGTCCGGCTAAAAAAAGAGATTTAATTTTTTTAGTTTCTAATATCGGGCTTAACTCTCGAGGATCTACATAATCATATTCAATTGCATATCCAGCCCTAAGCATCTTAACTTGCTCCAAACCCTTGATTTTAGACAACATTTTAAGCTGAATTTCTTCTGGAAGAGATGTTGATATTCCATTTGGGTAAATAGTATTGTCCTTTAATCCTTCAGGTTCAAGAAAAATTTGATGTTGTAGTTTTTCTTTAAATTTTACAATTTTATCCTCTATAGAAGGACAGTATCTTGGACCAACACCCTTTATATTGCCTGAATACATTGCGCTTAAATGTATATTGTCATTAATTATTTTATGTACCTCGTTGTTTGTGTGGGTTATCCCACATGAAATTTGTTTGTTGCTAAGTTTATTAGTTAAAAAAGAAAAAAAATAAGGGTCAGAATCTGCTGCTTGAAGTTCAATCTCATTATAATCAATTGTTGATCCGTCTAAACGGGGAGGAGTTCCTGTTTTAAGTCTCCCAAGTTTAATGTTATATTTCTGCAGCTGTTCACTTAAACCTGTTGAAGGCTTTTCATTAAATCTACCAGCTGGTATTTGTTTTTCTCCAATATGTATTAGCCCATTTAAAAAAGTGCCAGTCGTCAAGATTAGTTGCTTGCAGAAAATTTGTTTACCACTATCACAAACAAATCCTATGATTTTATCTTTTTCGTTATCAAATAAAAATTTAATAACGGGGTCGGCTACTACGGTTAAATTATCGTAGTTCAATAAAATTTCTTGCATATATTTTTTATAAAGAGCTCTGTCTGATTGTGTTCTTGGCCCTCTTACAGCTGGACCTCTGCTCCTGTTTAATAGTCTAAATTGAATGCCAGATTTATCAGTTACAACTCCCATAACTCCGTCGAGAGCATCTATCTCTCTAACTAGGTGGCCTTTACCCAAACCTCCTATAGCTGGGTTACACGACATTTCTCCTATAGTCTCAATTTTATGAGTAAAAAGTGCAGTATTTACGCCCAATCTAGCGGATGCAGCTGCTGCCTCGCATCCAGCGTGTCCACCTCCAATAACTACTACATCATAAGTCATATTATTTATGACTTAAATGTATTACTCTAAAATGATTTTACAAGATCTAATTTAAACTATTTACCTATACAAAAATCTTTAAAAATTGAGCTGAGAATTTCCTCAACATCAACTCTTCCAACTATTCCACCTAAATGTCTTGTTGCCAACCTAAGATCCTCTGCAGCTATTTCTAATTCTTTATTTTGATCTTTTTTGAGAAAACTTTCTATTTCTTTTAAACAAGCATTTAATTTTTCTCTGTGCCTTTCTCGTGTAACTAAAACATTGTTAGATATCATAAATTTTTTATTCAGTTGTTCTTTTATCTTTGATGTCAACTTAGTGATATTTTTATTTTCCTTTATAGATACAAAAATTACTTCTATATTTTCAAAATTATATTTTTGTTTACTTTCAACATCAGATTTATTTAGAACAATTATACAATCTTTATTGATCAAGGCTTTAATTCTAGGGTCAATTTTTTTAGTAGTATTATCGATTACTATTAAATTCAAATCAGATTCTTTTGACCTGTTAATAGCTAGTGAAATCCCTTTTTTTTCAACATCACTTTTGGCGTCTCTAATCCCTGCGGTGTCAGCTAAAATAACTGGATAGCCATCAATATTCATGTACACCTCTATAACATCTCTGGTGGTTCCTTCTTCTTCGGATACAATAGCCGCATCTCTCTTGGACAATAAATTTAGTAGTGATGATTTGCCTGCGTTTACCTCTCCTACAATAGAAACTCTAAACCCATCTCTGATTTTTTCTCCTACTTTATGATCTGCTAAAATTTTTTTGATATCTAGATAAACTTCTTTGATTGACTTCTGTACTTCTCTCAAAACACTTTTTGGAAGATCATCTTCTGCAAAATCAATCTTTGCCTCAATATAAGCCAATGATTTAATAAGTTTCTCTCTTAAATTATTGTAATATTTTGATGCATTACCTTGCACTAGTCTTATAGCTTGTTGCCTTTGCAATTCGGTCTCGGAGTGAATTAAATCTCCAATGCTCTCGGCTTCTATAAGATCAATTTTATTGTTTTGAAAAGCTATTTTAGTAAATTCGCCAGGTTCTGCTAGTCTGCAATTATCTTGCTCTGATAAAACTCTTAGTAAACAGGAAATCACAGCATTACTACCATGTATATGAAATTCAGCTAGATCGTCACCTGTGAAGCTATTTGGACCTGCAAAAAACAGTAATAGCCCTTCATCTAAAAGAGATTTATCTGAAGGATTGTAAAATTTACAAAAATTTATTTCTTTGGATCTTAAATTGTTTTTTTGTGTAATTAATTTTGAAATTTTTAGCGTGTCTTTTCCAGACAATCTAATTATTGCTATCCCCGATGGACCGCGACCAGACGATAGCGCATAAATGTTCATTTCTACTCTATTAATAGCACGAAAGAGGAGTGTCGGAATTTAAAATTAACTAGATTTGTTCATAGACTCAAAAAAGTCAGCATTGTTTTTTGTGTTTTTAAGTTTAGAAATTAAGAACTCTATGCCGTCCATAGTTCCCATGGGACTTATAATTCTTCTTAAAACATTCATCTTAGAAAGATCATCTTTTTGGAAAAGAAGTTCTTCTCTCCTTGTGCCAGATCTGGTGATGTCTAATGCAGGGTAAATACGTTTGTCGGCAACTTTTCTATCAAGAATTAATTCACAATTTCCTGTACCTTTAAACTCTTCAAAAATTACTTCATCCATTCTTGAACCTGTATCTACAAGAGCTGTAGAAATAATCGTCAGTGATCCGCCTTGTTCTATATTTCTTGCGGCTCCGAAAAACCTTTTGGGTCTTTGAAGCGCATTCGCGTCTACACCTCCAGTTAGTACTTTTCCGGAACTTGGAATAACAGCGTTATAAGCTCTGCCTAGCCTTGTAATTGAGTCAAGCAAAATTACTACATCTTTTTTATGTTCAACTAGTCTTTTTGCTTTTTCAATAACCATTTCCGCAACGGCGACATGACGCGAAGCTGGTTCGTCAAAAGTTGAGCTAACAACTTCACCTTTCACTGACCTTTGCATGTCAGTTACTTCTTCTGGCCTCTCGTCAATTAATAAAACCATCAAATAACATTCAGGATGATTTGTTGTGATGGATTGAGCAATGTTTTGTAAAATTATAGTTTTACCAGCACGAGGGGGTGATACGATTAAAGCTCTTTGCCCTTTTCCAATTGGACTAACAAGATCTATTAATCTCGCTGTGTTATCTGGTTTTTTTTCAATTTTATCCGACTCGATTTCTAGAGTTATTCTTTCATTGGGATAAAGCGGTGTTAGATTGTCAAAGGCAATTTTATTTCTGGCTTTTTCTGGCTCTTCAAAATTTATTTTACTTACCTGTAGCAGGGCAAAGTACCTTTCGGCATCTTTTGGTGATCTAATTTCACCTTCTACGGTATCCCCTGTTCTCAATCCAAATCTTCTAATTTGACTTGGGCTAACATAAATATCATCTGGACCTGGCAAATAATTAGATTCCATGGCTCTTAAAAAACCAAAACCATCAGGTAAAAGTTCTAATACTCCTTGCCCTGATATCTGTTCATTTTTTTCTGCAAGTTTTTTTAATATAGCAAAAAGAATTTCTTGTTTCCTTAGCGTGCTTGGATTTTCTATACCAAGTTTTTCAGCTTCGACAATAAGTTCTGCAGGATTTCGTTTTTTAAGCTCTTGTAGTTTCATAGGATTGTTTGATTGTGGAGGTAAGTGTTTTAAATATATGTGTTTTTACTGAGATATCAAGTCCTATATTGGCTTGAAAACAATGGTAAATATAATGCCTATCAAAAGTAGAGTTGGTATCTCATTAACTATTCTATAAAATTTAGGGGAATATTTGCTGTTATTCTCAATAAAGTTTTTTAGACATTGATAAAGAAAGAGATGATAACTAGTTAAAATTAACACCATGCCTAGCTTTAATTGAAGCCACAGCTGACTAAAACTTTCAATCCCGATAGATTGAATTAACAACAAGCCAAAGAGCCAAGACAAAAACATTGCTGGATTCATAATGTAAAAAAAAAGCCTTCTTTCCATTAATTTAAAAGTTTCTTTTTTGTCTTCATTATCGGGTGACTCGGCGTGATAAACAAATATCCTTGGGAGGTAGAGAAGGCCTGCCATCCAAGAAATTACTGAAATTAAATGTAAGGATTTAAATAAAAGATAATAATTCATTTGTTAAATATTTTGTAATCTTGGGCACTTTTTATGTTTTTCTGGGCACTTTATTGAAGAAGTGAATCGATTGCCATTGCTTGTTTCCAAAATACTAGTTTTCAATGAATTAATAAAGTCCTTGTTTGCCGTAACAGCCGGAACACGTAAATAGTCTTTAGACCCATTTTCAGTAGCCAATTTTTTATACTCAATATCTAGCTCGACCAATGTTTCGGAATGCTCGGAGACAAACGCTACGGGGACAACGACTATAATTTTATTTTTTTGAGCTTCTTTCTTGATAACTATATCTGTTGATGGGCCAATCCACTTCAACGGACCAACACGACTTTGATAGCTTAAAATATAATTTAAATTTTCTATAGACAATTTTTTAACCAACTCATTAACGGTTTGCTCAACTTGCCACTGATAGGGGTCTCCTTGTTTAATCTTATTTTCTGGCAAACCATGAGCTGAAAAAATTAAAATTGTTTCTGCTAAATTATTTCTATTAATTTTCTCTTTTATTAAATTAGCATAAGATGAAATAAAGTCCTTTTCTGTTGGATAACAACAAATAATCTTAGTTTCGGTTTTAAGGTTTTCTTTTTTACACGTATCTAACCATTCTTTAATAGACGAACCTGAAGTTGCGTCTGAATACTGTGGATACAACGGGAGTAAAATGATTTGTTCTGGGCTAAACTTTATTACTTGTTTAATTACATCTATTGCTCTGGGCTTCCAACAGCGCATCACTATAAAACATTTAAAATCGTCTACTTCATTTTCTAAACTCTTTTCTATAGCTATCGCTTGAGTTTTGGTTTCTTCTAGTATCGGTGATTTGCCTCCCATTTCTTTGTAAATAGCTTGTGCGACAGGTCTTCTTCTTTTAGAAATAATTTTTGCTAATGGATACCTAAAAAAACTTGGCAAGCTAATAATTGCAGGGTCATTAAATAAATTAAATAAAAAAGGCTCTACCGCATCAAGACTATCGGGACCACCTAGATTAAACAATATTATAGCTTTTTTCATTTAAAATTATTCACTCTTTCAATAACTTTTTCCAAAATGATAGGGTTTGTCTTCGGCAATAAACCGTGTCCAAGATTAAAAATATATGGGTGATCTTTAAAAACTTCTAAATACTTGTCCACTTCTTTAAATATCTCATTTTCTCTTTTAAATAAAATTTTAGGATCCATACCGCCTTGTAGACTGAAATCAGAGAGATTTTTTTTAGCCCAACCCGGATCGACCTCATAATCTAAACTTAAACAATCAGGCTTTACCTCGTTTGCAAAATTTACATAATTATTTTTAACACCACGGGGAAAACATATGTTTGGTATTCTGTGTTTTTTGCAAAAATCAACGATTTTTCTATTTGGTTCATAGCAATATTCAAATAACTTATCTTCTGGTATTAGCCCTGCCCAAGAATCAAATATTTGAACAGTATCCGCTCCTGCTTTAATTTGATTAATTATGTGTAAACACAAATATTCAATAATTTTTTCTAAGACAGTTTTTATTTCTACACCTGATTTGTTTAATTTTTTTTTATTGATTTGAGTTTTGTTTATCTTTAAACCAAACATATAGACAACAAGAGTCCAAGGAGCTCCAATAAATGAAATTAATGATTTTTTTTTATCTAAATTATTTCTAGTAGTTTTTATTGCTTCATAAACAGGATTTAGTTTTTTTAAAAAATTATTATTATTGTTATTTAAAAAATAATCTAAATTAAATTTCGATAAAGAGGGTCCTTTATTTCTTTCAAAATGTACGTTTTGGCCTAGAGCATATGGAACCATTAGAATGTCCGAAAAAATAATAGCTGCATCTAAATTAAATCGTTTTAAAGGTTGTAAGGTAATTTCTGAACTTAAGTTGCTATTTAAGCATAGTTTAATAAAATCTTTATTTTGTGATCTTATCTTTCTAAATTCTGGAAGGTAACGACCAGCTTGTCTCATAAACCAAACTGGGATACAAGACTGATCTTTGTTTATTAAACAATTTGTTAATTTACTCATTAATATAATAATATATTTAAAAGTATATTATTTGATATAGGTCATGTTGGTTGGTGAAATAACTAGTTATACATAGTTTTAAACAGTATATTCTATTATATAATTAAAAAAGACCTTGATTTATTTATATAATTTTAAAATATTAACAACTCAATAAAACTAACTCTTAATTATCAACAACTAAGAAAATGTTAAGAACATGTTAACTACTGTTTAAAATTTTTCCCACTTAAAATATTAAATGTATAACAATTAGTTATAAAAAAATTATTAACAGGTTTACATATGGGACATAAATACCGAATTTATTTAATATCAGATTCAACCGGTGAAACTCTAGATCGAATATTTCTTGCTATAAAATCACAATTTTCCAATTTTGATTATGAAAAAAAGGAATTTGTGTTTGTTAGAACCGAACAACAGATTGATAAAATCATCAGAGAATCTAAAACAAAAGAAAATGCTATTATTTTATATACAGTTGTTGAAACAAAATTAGCAAAATATTTATCCCAAACCTGTGAAGACAAAAAGATACCTTGTTTTGGAATTTTAGGTAATTTAATATTAAATTTCTCAAAATTACTTAATCAAAAAGCAACCCACACACCTAGTGCACAACATGTCTTAGACGCTGACTATTATAATAGAATTGAAGCCATACAATTTTCCATAACACACGATGACGGAATGAAAACCGAGGATATTGAAATTGCTGATATTATTTTATTAGGTGTTAGCAGAACCAGCAAAACCCCTACTTCAATTTATTTGGCTAACAGGGGATATAAAACTTTAAACATACCCCTAGTGGAAACACATGAAATTCCAAGTCTTATAAAAGAAGATCCAGATAATTATTGTATTATAGGTCTAACCGTAGAGGCAGATCGACTATCTGATATTAGAAGCAACAGACTGGAAATCATGAAAGAGAACAATATTTCTAATTATTCAAATCTGGATTTTATTCAAAAAGAGCTTGCTGAATCAATTAAGCTTTTTAAAAAATATAAATGGCCTATTGTAGATGTAACAAGAAAGTCTGTTGAAGAAACTGCAGCCACAATTATAAAAATTTTCGAAATACAAAAAAGAAAAAAAAATGAAAATAATTTTAGCATCCAAAAGTGAAATAAGAAAAAAAATACTAGATAAAAACAATGTGAGTTCTATTGTTGTCCCTTCAAATGTAGATGAAGATCAAGTTAAAGAATCGTTGCTAGTAGTAGGTGCTAATCCCCTGCTAGTGTCAAAAAATTTGGCCGAACTGAAATCTACAAAAGTTAGCATCAAATATCCAAACCAGATAGTACTAGGCGCTGATAGCGTCATAAGTTTGAATGAAGAATTAGTTAATAAACCTAAAACAAGAAATGAGGCTTTAAAAATATTAAAAAAACTTAATGGCTCACTGCATTATTTAATAACCTCAGTTTGCATTTCCAGAAATGGTGCAATGATTTGGAATTTTACAGATTCATCAGAACTAAAGATGAAAAAACTTTCAGACAATGAACTTAAAAGTTATTTAAAAAAAATTAAAACAGAAACCCTATTAGCTTATGGGGTTTATCAAATAGAAGCTGGAGGATTAGAGCTTTTTGAATCTGTGAAAGGTGATAGAGATTCAATCATGGGCTTGCCCATTAAACAGATAATAGATTATATTAAAACACTATCATGATAGAAAAAAAATATGGCATTATTGGCAATCCGTTATCACATTCACTCTCGCCGCTACTTCACAATTTTTGGTTTACAAAATACAATATCAAAGCAAAATATACACTAATAGAGATACGAGCAGATCAAATTGGAGAAACTGTAAATAAAATAAGAAGAAAAGAATTACAAGGTATAAACGTAACAACACCTTACAAACAAACAATAATTCCATTTTTAGATTTAGTTGTAAATGAAGCAAAAGAAATATCTTCGGTGAACACCATATATTTAAATGATGAAAATAAAATTATAGGAGAAAATACAGATATTTATGGTTTTAACTGCTCATTTATTAAAAAATTAAAAGATAAAGATTTGTTTAAAAAAAAAGTTTTAATACTCGGCGCAGGTGGAGTCACACCTGCAATAATTCATGCATTACTTAAAAAAAAAACTGAAAAATTATTTTTAAGCAATAGAACAATTAAAAAAGCAGAAGATGTAAAAAAAAAATACCCATTTATTGAAATAATCCCATGGGAGAATATTGAGACTAAATCAAAGAATATGGATGTCATCATAAATGCTACTACTTTAGGAACAAAGAATGGGAGTGACTTTAATCAGATAATTAAAAAATTCAATACCGATTTAATTTATTATGATGTCGTTTATAATCCTTTAGAAACAACAATGTTAAAAAGTTTTAAAGAAAAAAAAGCAAAGACCTTTAATGGTTTAGAAATGTTTCTTTACCAGGGTCAAAAGTCTTTTTATTTATGGAACAAGATTAAACCTGTAGTAGATGAAGAATTAAAAAAAATAATAATATCGAATTTAAAATGAAAATTATAGGCATCACTGGATCGATAGCATCAGGAAAAACTACAGTCGCTCATTTGATGGCTAAAAAAAAATATCCATTATTTAGTGCTGATATTGTTGTTTCAAATCTATACAAAAAAAAAAAATTTAATGAGATTTTAATAAAAAAATTTAAATTAAATAATAAAAAAAAAATTAAACATCAAATCAAGTTAATTTTAAAAGAAAATAAAAATAATCTCTACAAATTAGAATCTATCGTTCATCCTTTTGTTCGAAAGGAAATGATAAATTTTTTAAAAAAAAAAAGTAAAATGCTTTTTTTAGAAATACCCTTGTTGGTAGAGAGCAAACTAAATAAATATTTTGATAAAGTAATTTTTGTTGGTGCAAATAAAAAACTAAGATTTGAAAGGTATATAAAAAAAGGGGGGAATAAAAAAATGTTTAGATTATTGGATAGAAGACAATTATCAACGGCTGTAAAAAAGAATACTTGTGATTTCACAATCGAAAATAATTATTCTTTGGTAATGTTGAAAAGAAATGTTAAAAATTTTATAAAAAAATATGAATGAAATTTTTTTAGACACAGAGACAACAGGGTTGTCAGCTAATGACAGCCATAAAATAGTAGAAATTGCCTGTATCGAAACTAGTGATTTAACTTCTACAGGTAAAATATTTCATAAAATATTAAATCCAGAAAGAAATGTTCCAGAAGAGGCTTTTAAAATACATGGATTTTCAACTGATTTTTTAAAAAATAAAGAAACATTCGATAAAATTGCTGATGAGTTTTTAGAATTTATAAAGGAAAAAAAAATTATTATTCATAACGCACCTTTTGATCTTGGCTTCCTAAATTATCAATTAAAACTAATTAGAAAAAATGAAATTAAGAAAAATAACATAATTGATAGTCTTGAGGTTGCGAGAGGAAAATTTCCAGGTAGCTCAAATTCTTTAGATGCTTTGTGTAGAAGATTTAATATAGACCTATCTAGAAGAACTAAACACAATGCTTTGTTGGATTGTG
>Ga0115003_10001884_pt1 | contig 17854 bp, 14 predicted proteins | sample ArcticOcean_MG_C_7_FD_88736 | JGI IMG/M metagenome (GOLD analysis project Ga0115003, IMG submission 88736) | Marine microbial communities from western Arctic Ocean - ArcticOcean_MG_CB11_88 | ecosystem: Environmental > Aquatic > Marine > Oceanic | place: Arctic Ocean: Canada Basin | collected... | reverse complement strand
GGTAGCCGGCGCGCATAACACCACGACATCCGACTCAGAGAGAATTTCACTCAGGCCATCCGGGCCCAGGAGCCGGTCGACAAGAGGTGAAACATCGCCCGGTTGAGCGCTGCGCTTATTCGCGAGGGTTCGCATCCCGAATGCACGCCCGAGCCTCGCGACTTCACCTCCGATCGCGCCGAGGCCGACGATCCCGAGTGTTCGACCAGAGAGCGTTCGGCCGCCTGGGCGATGAAAGTCGCGGGCGCGCTGCATTGCTTCGATGCCGCGCAGGTTCCGAAAGACCTCCACTAAGCGACCGAAAACAAATTCAGCGATCGCTGGCGCACCTGCTCCTGCAGCATTCGTCAGAGCAATTCCCCGCTCTGCGAGCGTACCCAACGAAAACTGTTCTAGTCCCGCAGAATACGATTGAACCCAGGCGAGGCGAGGCATCTCATCCAACCGCTCGAGCGGCAAGTCCATCGTCAAGAGGGCTTCCGCTTCTCGCCACGCCGCCTGCAAAGCATCATTAGGCGTAGGAGCAAGTGCGAGCAACTCATCTGACACAGGCGGATCCTGCCGAGCACGTCGAAGTTTCACCTTCTCTTTGTACGGAACTACGCGAAGGTCGACTGGGCAGGGAAGAGATGCCCAGGCACTCGCGAGCTTTTCTGTATCGACGACGGCTGGATGATGAACACCAACGACGAGTGGCGACCTGCGCAGAGTCAATCTATCGCCCTGACAGAGAACCGGAGACGACGAGACTGCGATCAATCTCGCCAATCGACCGAACGCCGCATAACGCCATGGCCCGCTCGACTTCATCCTGAAATCCGTGCAGTACGCCTTCTACACCTTTTTGATCTGCGACGACCAATCCCCACATAAAGGGGCGACCTACGAAGACCGCCTGTGCGCCAAGAGCGAGCGCCTTTACAACATGTTGCCCTCGGCGAATTCCACCATCGACATAGACCTCGCCGCGACCGGCCACTGCGTCAACAACATCCGGAAGAGCATCCGAGGTTGCCTCAGCACCATCTAGCTGACGCCCGCCGTGGTTCGAGACCACGACGCCCGAGGCCCCTGAATCGATACAGGCCCGCGCATCGTCTCCGCGCATAACGCCCTTCACCACGATCGGAATCGGGGAGCGCTCCACGAACCATGCGATATCCGAAAACGTCAGCGCGTGATCGAAAAGCTCATTGGGATCTTCAACTTGGCCATCGCTTTGCTGAAAGGACCATCGGTTTCGAGCATCTCTGCGGCGGTTCCCCTGCCGCGCGACATCGACTGTGATAACGACCGCCTTATACCCCTGCTCCGCACTGCGAGCGATCGCCTCAACGCTCCTCTCACGATCCGCCATGACGTAGACTTGAAGCCATTGCGGTGTGCCGTTCGCGACTGCGGCCACATTTCCCGCCGAGCCTGCCCCGAAAAGCCCCATGCAAAAGAGTGCCTTCGCCTCCGCAGCGGCACGCGCAGTTGCGACTGGACCCGCCTCACTGGCTTTATGCTGCATGGCCATCGGCGCGATCGCTACTGGGCTCGACACGGTTTCGCCAAGCAGAGTCGTCGACGTATCGATCGTCCGAACGTCGCGAAGCACCTTCGGCCGCAGCCGCCAGCGGGACCACGATGTCTCGTTTTCAGCAAGCGTCCCTTCATCTTCGGCGCCACCCGCTATGTAGTCATAGAAAGTGGCGTCAATTTTTTCGCGAGCTTCCGCTTCGAGATCCGGTAAATCCATCGGGCTTATCGAGCGCTCAGGCGAAGCAAGTAGACCTCAGAAACTTTCTCGTTTCGCGGTCGACTTCCGTACTTCAATTCGTAGGCATCCGCGAAGGTTGCGAACTCTGCTTCTTCGGTCACCCGCGACGAAGCGAGCTCATAAAGCTTGCCTTCAATCCGAACGCGAATGTTGGGATTCGCGTCGAGGTGCTCTACCCAAGTCGATCGATTCGCGCCGGCATGAAGATAGAGCGATGGCCCCATTCCTAAGGCCCAAATATTGACGGAGTAGGGATCGCTCGGGTTCGTCTCGATCTGAACCGTCGCGATCTCGTCGGTAAAGGCCCAGTCAGATGGGATCGGCGCGAGTTCGCCATCGAGTGCGCCTCCAGGGATCGTCACAAAGGGCCCAGAACAGGCGGCCACCGAGAGAAGAAGCACAAAAGGGATAGTCTTAATAATAAATCGAGAGAGCACGCTAGATCCTTCACCCGATGCACCGGGCGCGGCGCGTAGGCTACCGCATAAGGTACCGACCTCGCCCGAACCTGCTCGGCCTAAAACGCACGCGAGCCACGCCGAAGGAAGCCATTCCGACGTCGATTCGCTGACCTATGCTGAATCGAATGTCCTCATCGACTCCTTCTCCGATCGCCCCTGGAAACAGCGTCCCGCTCCCGGCCCTGCTCGCCTACTCGACGCCCATGATCGCCGTAAATTTCTCGCTCGTATTGTTCATGACCTACGTGAACAACTACGCGATCGACGTGCTGCTCGTGCCCGCTGCGGCGATGGGCATGATCTTCGGACTCGGCCGCCTTTGGGATGCCGTGACCGATCCGATGGTGGGCGTGCTCAGCGATCGCACTCAACATCGCTGGGGAAGACGACGGCCCTGGATCGCTGCGTCTTCTATTCCTGTCGCCGCGTTCGGCATGATGGTCTGGTCCCCCCCCGAGTCCCTCTCGACCCCGGCACTCATCGCTTGGATGACCGTCGCCGTATTTGGCTTCAACACGGCGATGACACTCTTCCTAACACCGCACCAAGCACTAGGCGCGGAACTCACAGAGGATCACCATTCGGTCTCGCGGATCTTCGCGTTCCGGCAGGCCGCTGGCTATCTAGGGATGATTCCGTGCCTGGTCTTCGCCATCGAATACCTGATGACCGCCGAAGATCGTCGCGCCAGCGCGTCAGAACTGGCTCTCTACGCGGGGATTGCAATCATCCTATTCAACGCGATCTCGGTCGCGACACTGCGCGAACCGACCTCGAATCGACGGCGCGGCGGCGGCAGCACGGCGGGCGTCGCAAAAGACGTCTGGAAGAACGCCTACGCGCGACGGCTCCTCATTATGATCTTTATAGAGCACACGGGTTCCGGCGCGAGCATGGTCGTCGCACCCTTTATGATCAAATACGTAATCGGGCTGCCCCACGCGACCGGCGAGATATTCATGTTCTACGTCGGATCGTCGCTGCTATCCCTCCCGCTCTGGCTTGCACTCTCGCGGCGAATCGGAAAGAAATGGACGTGGATGGTGGGGCTAGTTGTGGGCATGACTGGCTACATCGCGCTCTTCTTCACCGGTGCAGGAGAGCTCAGGTGGATGCAGATGGTGGTTAGCATGACCGGCGCGTGCAGCGCCTGTGGAACCATGATCGGCTCTTCCATTCTGGCCGACGTCATTGACGCGGACGAACTCGAAACCGGAGAACGAAAGGAAGGCGCCTACTACGCGTCGTATACCTTCCTCTACAAGGCATCGAGCGGTGTGATGGCCATGATCACCGGATTCGCGCTTTCGGCGACGGGCTTCATCCCCGACGCGGCCGAGCAATCGGAGCTCGTGCGAACCACGATTCGCTCACTCAACGGCCTCGTACCCTTCGCGACCATGCTCGCGGGGGGCTTCATTCTCGCGACGTTCACTCTGACCGAAGACGTTCATGCGGAAATCCGAGCCAAGCTCGATGCCCGGCGCGCCGAGGCCGATTAGCCGAGGAACGGAGGCAAGTCTTCCGACTAACATTTGAGCCGGCTGGGCTCGATTGAGCGTCTAGCGAAACGAGGGCAGAACGTCGCGGCCAGTGACTTCGAGAGACTCAAGGATCATCTCCTGCGGCTCGATCCAACTGGTTCGAGGAATCATCCCGAGTTCATCCACGCCTACGTCCGCGTAGTTTTGGATCGCACGCTTGACCTGCTCTGGATCGCCCACGCACAACCCGCTCTCGATCAAATCGTTCGGGTCGTCTGCGGTCACAGGGAACGGCGGTACCAAGCTGGGGTCGTTTGCGGCCTCAGCAATCAATTCGCGAAGACGCGTCTGCGGGATGGGCCGCGGCTCATCCGCGAGCCTCGCCGCAATTTCAGGCACGGTGTCGAAGTAGACTGAGAAATGCGCGGTCGTCAAATTCGCCCGACGCGCGTGCCAATCTCTCGCACGGTCGCCATCTTCAAGGCATAACAGCGGAGCGATCGTTAAAAATTTGTCGTTCACAACTTCACTGATTGGATCGGGGTCAGCGATTGCCTTTTTGTAGGTTTCAACCAATGGTTCGAGCGCTTGTGGGCTCTGAAAGCTGAACACCGCAACCCCAAGCCCCATTCGACCCGCACGCTCAACCGTATCCGGATTCGTCGCCGTCACCCAAAGCGGCGGATGAGGCTTCTGAAGCGGCTTGGGCAGAACATTTCGCTCGGGCACTGAGAAGTGTTCACCGTCGTGGGAGAAAAGGTCCTGCGTCCACATTTTAGGAATCGCGCGAATAGCCTCCTCCCAATACCCCTTGGTCTCTTCGTTCCGAAGCCCCCAACTATTGACCTCGGTCGAGCCACTCCCACGCCCTGTCCCGAGTTCAATGCGACCATTCGTGTAAATGTCGATCATCGCGATCTGCTCGGCGACGCGAACGGGATGATTAATCGGGGCGCAGAGATTCATGATCCCCGTGACCAGTCGAATCCTCTCCGTTCGCATCCCGACTGCCAGGCACGTCAGATGAGACGCGGCGTTATGCGAATACTCTTCGAGAAAATGGTGCTCGGGAGCCCAGAATGAATCAAAGCCTACTTCATCGGCCTTGATGCCCATCTCGAGATCTTGCCTAAAGCGCTCCGGCTCGGACTCTTCCCAAGGCCGCGGCCCTACCACTGCCGAGCAGAAAACTCCGAAATCCATGATGTCTCCGTTTCACTTAGACGCTTAACGCCCGTTAGAGCACTGCGATCGGATTAACCGGACAGCCGGTACCGCCCGGCACTCGAATCGATCCCATCGCGAACAAAAAGGCCCAGCGCCCCCTCTGGACGCACGCGTCCGCGAGTGCGCCTGATGATTCAGCATGCCCCGCTGATCATCGTCGCCCCATCGGCCCCAATTCGAATGCGCATCAAAGGATGCATCCAACTCGGCTTCCGTCGGGATCCGCGGTTCATTGTTTCCTGAGCTTTGCCGTGTCTTAGCGTCGGTCATAGCGCCCTACTCCGCTTCCGGTTTGCCCCCGTAGCGAAGCAACGTGAATAGGTTCGTGCCGACGATCTCGTCTTTCTGGTTATAGAAAGTCTGGAGGTTCGTCTGGAAGTAGCCAGGGCCTAGCTTCGTCTCTTTAAGCGGTGAACAGTTGAGAGTTTCGTTCGTCGAGTAGATTAGATCGCCGGGCCTAACGGGAGCGCCGTACGTCTGAACCGATCCTTGCGCGATCGTATCGGTCATGCCGGGGGGCATCGGAATTCCGCCCTCTCCGTCCGAAGGCGCTTTAGGCGGCCAAGGCTTACGAGTCGGGTCATTCGCGTCAGGAGCATCGGAATCGACGCCCGTCTGTGCCGCACGCGCCATGGTCCAGGTAATCAATCCCATCGGCGGCGCGATCATTCCGTTATGCCGACTCTTGCGCGCATAGTCCGTATCCGAGTAGATCGGATTATTGTCCTCGACCATGTCGCACCAATACATGACCTGCACTTCGCTCACGGGATAGCCTCCCGGGGACTTCGAGGACTCTTTGCCGAGCCATTCTTTCGCGAAATCCGGAATCTTCGGATGCACGTCCATCGCCGGCCGCGCCATCCCCTCGATTGACTTCACGGGCCCATCCGCGCGGGACGGCATTGCGAGCGTCGCCGTCCCCGTCGCCGCAATCCCAATATGATTCGTCGCAGAAATCTGCAGCTTAATCCGCTTCTCGCCGCCCTCTTCAAGCTTCTCCGTGACAGTGCCTTCGATTCTCGCGACATCCCCAGGACACAGCTGATTCAGCATCTGCAATCCGGTTTCGCGGAAGTCACTCTCGGGCCCAGCGAAGTCCGTGGCATAACGTCCGAAGAGCGCCTGCTCGAACATCGTGTTGACGAACATGTCCCGATTCCCGACCGACTTCGAATATTCGGGATCGTGGTGATAGGGCATAAGATCCCGCGTGCCGCACACGGCAAGAATGAGGGTCTTCACGGTGATCGGAAACTCGAGAACCGGCAGGGTCTCTCCAGCTTCAACGTCTTCCCAGAACTTGGATTCCACGATGCATTTTCCTTCGTGCGATGGCCGAGTTGGGCGGAGCCATCGAATAGGCCGCGCCGGATCGGCAGGTAGGGTCAGTCGAACGCGCTGGGCAACACCAGTGGCCCAGACGAGCGTGTCATTCTCGGTCGTAGACTCTGGGTCGGCAAGCGATGTCGCGTCTCTCAATTTGCGGCGAGGGCTTCCGCCGCGATCGCAGGATTGAAGAACTCCCGAAGCGACACGAGACGCCCTTCTCGAAAGCGGAACACACCTATATAGGTATTCCGATAGGGCTTTCCGGTCGGCACAGCGATCCCGTCACTCGTGTACTCCGCAAAGAGCAGATCGGGGTCACGACCCTCATGGATTTCGCCCAGATCCAGCCGGAACCGAAAGACCTCGAGGGAGGGTTCGACCGCTGCTCGATAGGCCGCAAAGCCCTCGAGATGAGTCGGCGGGTCGTTGTAGGGAAGCTCCAACACGAAATCGCTGGAGCAGATCTCTTCGAGGCGGTGAAAATCGGTCGTGCTGACCGCCTCAAGAAACGCCCTCAACAATTTTTCATTTCGACTCATCCGTGAATTAACCTCTTCCACTGCCCCTCCAATAAATCGAAACTCGCCTTAAATGCCATCCAGGGTCACCTTAGACTTTTTCCGAATCCGCACCCGCCCCATGGGGCATTTTTTTGACCGTGGGGTCACGTATTTCTCCCCACATTTTGTCTCCATGGTTATATGATGGTCGAGACCTGGGAAGGTAGTGAGACAGACCCACTTAGCTGGGGAGGTCTCACATGAGGATATCGGTGCGCGCGTTTTGTTCGAATATTGAACAAAACACCCATCGAGACAAAGATTGGATTCACGAAACGCCGGGAAGCGTTTTGCATTCGGTCGGTATGAAATGTCTCGACCCCTCGGCTTCATGCCGAGAGCGACGGACGTCAATACCCGTCTCACAGGACAGCGTTTTCTCACCCCGCTCTACCAGGTCTGCTCAGTTGAGCATGTTCCGAGACTTCGCATGGCGCGATGCGCTCCGGAGTATGTGCCGGCTCGATCTGTTTCCTCGCTCTGAGAAGGCGCGAAGGAGATGGTGAAAGCGGGACCAGACGATCGGCATGACCTCGGAGGAAAGCCTCCGAATGTTCTGGCCGCTGTAGAGGTAGAAGAACATGATTTTCAAGAACTGGAGCTTGGCGCTCATCACGGCCGCGCTAGTTGCGCCGCTCTCCGCCGGTGCATTGGGCGTTTCCATTGAGAGCACATCCATCGCGAAAGCAGGCGGAAGCCTCGCACCGAGCGTAAATGCCCTCGAGAATGGCGACGTGGTCACGTTCGGCTTGTTGCTCGAGAACGCAACCCAAGAAAACGTCTTCGCGCTCGGCGTTGGCGTATATGGCTACGACGAAGGTGCTGTCGGCTCAGCGTCCGACAACCACCTCGTCTTCGTAAGCAGCACGGGGTCGGCATCGGCGTTCAACACTGGCGGGATTGTGGTCCCGAGTGTTGGCGTGCTCAACAACAGTGACGGCCTGACCAACAGCACGGTGGCAGGCGTCCAGTCCGGCGCACCTTTCCCGTTCAACCAAGAACTCCGCGCGGTCCTCTTTAATGGTATCGGCACGTCGGCTGCCACGGGCACCGGTAACGACGACGCGGGTGTTGGCGGCGGTCTCACGGGTGTAGGTTCTGACATTCACATCCAGGTGTCGTTCTTGGTTCAGGGTTTGAACTCTACTGAGGCTTCCCCGACGGCAGTGACGCTTGATTTCGGCACTGGACAGTTCGGAAATGAAGCCGTTGGCACTGGTGGCTCGTCCCTCGCGTTCACCAACGCGAGCTCCACCTTGACGATCGTTCCGGAGCCGGGCACTGCCCTGCTCATGGGCCTCGGTCTCGCGGGTCTCGCCTCCATCCGACGACGCTAGTCACGGCTGAGCATCTTGGAGCTTCGGCTTCGATATGGCGTGGATCGAATCGGTCGCTTCCTCTTCGGAGGGAGCGACCGTTTCGCGTTTTGGAGTCCAAGCTGGACGCAGCTCGGTGAGCTGCGCGATACCCATGCCAAGTTCGAAGCTGCTGGGCGGCGCGTTCGAAGCTAACCGATCGCCTCGGCAGCCCGAAGCGCCGCGATCCGGTCCGCGTCGACACCGAGCTCCGAAGTCAGCACGTCATCCGTATGCTCACCGAGCCCCGGGGGCGGCGTCATCTCTACTTCGTTCGCCGACATGCGAGGAGCGAATCCCATTAAGCGTACTTCGCCGCGCTCTGGATGCGGAAACGTCTTAACGAACCCCCGCGCATTGAGATGCGGGTCATCGTAGAGCTCCTTCGTATCCATCGTCGCTGCACAAGGAATCCCGGCCTCGCCGAGTTCCTTCATCACCTCGTGCTTCGTGCGTTCGCGCGTCCATTTCTCCACTTCTTCGTGAAGCTCCCCGGTCCGTTCGAAGCGTTTCATGAAATCGTCGAAGCGTTCGTCCGTGACCAGGTCCGCTCGATCTATCGCGACATAAAGTTTATCGATATGCGTATCTGTGATCGTCAGCATGAAAACAAAGTCGTTTGGGCCGTAGGGTTTGCAGGCATAAAGCCCTGAGGGCGCCGCACCGACTTGCGAACCATTCCGGGGAACCGCGTTATTCCCCCAATCGCCCGTGTTCGCGAGAGGCGTTCGCATGTAATAGGTGATCGCCTCCTGCATCGAGATCTCGATCCGCTGACCTTCACCCGTTCGCAGCTTCTGAACATAGGCAGCGAGGATGGCCATCCCCAGCTGCATGCCGGTCCCTGAATCGCCGATCGTGACACCGGGAAGCGTCGGGGGGCCGTCCGCCTGTCCCGTCATAGAGAAGGTGCCCGCCGCCGCCTGAGCGCACATGTCGTAGGCGAGATAGTTGGCGTAGGGCCCATCGCTCCCATAGCCCTTCACCGACGCGTAAATAATGGAGGGGTTCACAGACTTAAAGGTCTCGTAATCGAGGCCTAACCGCTCCGTGACTCCGGGAGCGTAGTTTTCCATCACAACATCGAACTTGGGTAACAAGTCGAGGAGGAGTTGCCGTCCCTCCGGATTGCGGAGATTAAGAACGACGCTGCGCTTGTTCAGATTCCAGTTCCAGAAATAGTCGTCCCCGCCGGCGATCCATCGCCCGGGGTCCCCGGTCCCCGGCGCTTCGACTTTCACGACGTCGGCGCCCATCCAGGCAAGCGCCTGGGTACACGAGGGACCCGCCTCGTATTGGGTCAGATCCAGAATCCGCATTCCATCAAGTGCCGGCATGTCGCCCTCCCTTGTACGAGACTAATCCGCAGTCTAGCTTCGGATCTAGCGACCTCGCCCCTCGAATCGACATGGCGAGCCGGTCTCAATCCAACCTGTCGAAAAAGTGTACTCGAACGCCACTCATCCAAAACGGCGCTAAGGAATAAAATCATGGCTGAAATCGACGGCAACACCCTCATCGCCCGCAGTCTCAAGAAGCAGGGCGTCGATCACATGTTCGGCATCGTCGGATTCCCCGTCTTCGGCATCGCCGCCGCCGCTCAAGCCGAGGGCATCCAGTTCATTGGGATGCGCAATGAACAGGCCGCAAGTTACGCGGCAGGCGCGGTTGGCTATTTCACGGGCCGGCCGGGCGCATGTCTCACGGTCTCGGGCCCGGGGATGATTCACGGCATAGCTGGTCTCGCGAACGCCCAGGAAAACTGCTGGCCCATGCTTCTGCTAGGTGGCGCGAGCAACTCCTACCAGGAAGGCCGCGGCGCCTTCCAAGAAGCGCCCCAGGTTGAGCTTGCACGGATCTATTCGAAGTACGCGGCTCGCCCCGATGCTGCAAACCGAATCCCCTTCTACTGCGAGCAGGCGGTGCGTACCTCGATCAATGGGCGACCGGGTGCAACGTATCTAGATTTCCCGGACAACTTCCTCTCCGCCAAGATGGAAGAAGATGACGTTGTCATTCCGGAGCGCTGCGCGGAACCGCCGCGCATTCATGCTGACCCGAGCGACGTGCAGCGCGCGATCGACGTACTTCGAAACGCCGAACGCCCCCTGGTAGTCATAGGCAAGGGCGCAGCGTATTCCCGCGCAGAAGCCGAAATTCGGCAATTTGTCGAAGCCACGAAAATCCCGTTCCTGTCCTCGCCTATGGGCAAGGGCGTGATCGACGACGATCACGCCTTGTCTGTTATGCCGGCTCGTGGCGTGGCGCTGCAGGACGCTGATGTTGTCCTGCTGCTCGGGGCACGACTCAACTGGATCATGCATTTCGGCCTTCCGCCGCGCTTCGCCGAAGATGTGAAGACGATTCAAGTCGATATTCACGCCGAAGAAATTGGGCGCAATGTGCCCGCCGAAGTCGGTCTCGTCGGCGACATCAAGGCGGTCGCGGGACAGCTCAACGCCGCTCTCGAAGCCGATCCCTTCACGTACCCGTCGGATACCCCGTGGTGGAGCGCGTTGTCTGCGAAGGTGGCTGAGAACAAGACCTTCGTGCAGAACATGATGAACGATGACGCGGTTCCCATGGGCTACTACCGCGTATTGCGGGAGATTCAGGATCAGGCCCCGGAAGGCACGATCATTCAGGCTGAGGGCGCGAACACCATGGACATCAGTCGCTCGGTACTGATGCACAAAAATCCTCGCGAACGAATCGACGCGGCAACCTTCGGCACTATGGGCGTCGGGCTCGCGCAAGCAATCGCAGCCCAAGTTGTGCATCCGGATCGCAAGGTCATCTGCGTCGAGGGCGACTCGGCCTTTGGCTTCTCGGGCATGGAGGTCGAGACCGCCTGTCGCTACCGCCTCCCGATTGTCTTCGTGATCATTAACAACAACGGGATCGGCATCGGCTTCGAAGAGCTCCCCGAGGATCGCTTCCAAGCGTCCGCCATGGCCTACACCATCGAAGCGGGATACGAGAAGATGATCGAAGGCTTCGGCGGCAAGGGCTATTCGGTTCGCACCCCTCAGGAACTATCATCGTCCCTCAAACAAGCCCTTGGCGACTCGATGCCGAGCATCATCAATGTGCACATCGATCCCCAGGCGCGTGCCAAGCCGCAAAAGCATCACTGGCTGACGGCGTAATCATGAGAACTCAAATGAAAGCTTCGCTAATCGTTGGGTGCCTCGCACTCACGCTATTGCTCTCCGCCTGCGATCAAGGACCAAGTGTCGTCGGCAGTCTAAGCGCGGACGCACTCTTGTCCGCGCCACCCGCGAACGCGCTCATCCTCGACGTACGAACGACGGATGAGTTCGCGAGCGGGCACGTCCCCGGCGCGATTAATATTCCCTATGACGAAGTCGGCATGCGCGTAGAGGAACTCGGAAGCGATCGCGACCGAACGCTGGTGGTCTACTGCGAGAGCGGTGGGCGAGCCGGCAAAGCCGAAGCGACACTTCTCGCCTCGGGCTTCACGAATCTCGTCCACCTCGAAGGCGACATGCGTGCATGGCGCTCCGAAGGTCGGCCCACGGCAAAACCCTAAATCGGCGTATCGTATAGAGGCGCCTAGCGACGATTAGCGGTAATTGTGGCACCTGATGGCCCCGGTTCCGCTCGAACGAATCGTTAGCGAGGGACAAGCGTCGCCGGCAGAGACGTCGGCCCATTCGCCCAGAAGACCGGGACCTTCTCCCACTCGAAGTCTGGCGCGAGTTCGATCTTCGTGAGCCGCTCGATCGCGACCTCGAGAACGATGCGGCCTTCAAGGCGCGCAAGTGACGCGCCAGGACAGACGTGTGGCCCTCCACCGAAGGCGGTGTGCCCCTTAGGCTTCGGGCGGTCGAGGCAGAACTCGTCGGGCGCTTCGTAAAGATCTTCATCGCGGTTCGCTGAGGCAATACCGAAGAAGACTCGTTCGCCCTCGCGCATAGCATGTCCACGAAAGACCGTGTCGTGACAGACCGTGCGCACGAGGTTAATAATCACGGCATCAACGCGAAGGCATTCTTCGACCGCAAGCGGAATCTTTTCGGGGTTCGCGCGCAGCGTCTCAAGCAGGCCCTCTTGCGTCGCGAGTCTATGGAGTAGATTCGAGATCAAGTGCCGCGTGGTTTCATTTCCCGAAATCAGCAGGAAAATCACCAGGGTTCGAAGCTCTATATCGGAGAGCTTTTGGCCGTCGATTTCGGTTTGAATGAGACGCGTCGTAAAATCATCCGGCGGATTCGGATCGATCTTTCGCGCAGCGATCATGCCATCCACGTAGCTTGCGAATTCTGGATGCGCTCCGGCGAATCCCTCGCCGCGATCATTCCGGTTGAAGCGTGGGTAGTCACCCTGCACGACTTCGTCCGACCACTCGCCCCACAAGCGGAAGTCTTCTTCGGGCGCGCCTAGCAAAACGGCGATCACGGATGTCGGTATCGGCATCACTATATCTTGAACTAGCTCGCAGCGGCCCTTGTCGATCGCCGCATCAAATAGCGAGTGAGTGAGTTGGCGTGTGAAGTCTTCGACGCGACTCAGCCGATGCGCTGCAACGGCGGAGTTCACGATCCGGCGAACCTGCCCGTGTCGAGGTTCAGGGATTTCGCTGATCAACATTTCTTCGGGGGGTACGACGACACCCGGTTCGCGCATGCTCGCTCGAAACGTATCGACTTCTTTTGCGGCCGCGATCAGATCTGCGTGCTTCGACAAGAACCATGCACCGGTCGATGTCTTGGAGATCGGTTGTTCTCGCCGCAGCCGCGCGTAGACGTCATGAGGAATCCGCTCGGCCGTATCCATCGGATCCCAGTCGAAATCGAGCATCACATCCGAAGCCATCCGATTACCTCCTTCGTCCGCGAAGACAGCTTTTTCGCCGCTCGGACGCGCCTCCCCACTTTAACCCCCTCGTGCCGATCCGCTTCCACGCTTAATATTTCTCGTCCCGTTTCGCGCTTCCCCGACGAGTTCAACGGGGTAAGCTCGATCGACACCCAACCGCCAACTATGCGTACATTCTGGAGGGAACATGGATCAGCGTGGCCGGCTCGCCGGCAAATCGGTCATCATCACGGGCTGCGCCCAGGGAACCGGCGAGGTGCTCTCGCGAGTCTTCGCGAGCGAGGGCGCGCAGCTCATCCTCGGAGATGTGCAGGTTGAGAAGGGCCAAGCAGTCGCGGACTCGATTGGTGAGGCGGCGCGCTTTACCCACCTCGACGTGCGCGACGAAGCCAGCTGGGCCGCTGCGGCGGAACTCTCGGCGACGGAGTTCGGTGCAGTCGACGTGCTCGTGAATAACGCCGCCGTACTACTCCTCTCCCCTTTCGACAAAATTCGACGCGAAGACTTCATGCGTGTCGTCGAAGTCAATCAACTCGGCCCCTTCCTTGGAATGCAGGCCGTCCTCCCGCACATGAAGAAGTCAGGCGGCGGATCGATCGTTAACATCGCTTCGACGGACGGACTCAAAGGCATGAATGGCGTCGCGGCCTATGCATCCAGCAAGTGGGCGGTCCGCGGTCTCACGAAGTCCGCGGCAATCGAGCTCGGGCGTTATGCGATTCGAGTCAACGCCGTCTGTCCCGAAGCTGGGAATCCCAATATGAGCGCGGCCTTCTTCCCTGGCCAACCAGACCTCACTGACGTGCCACATCAGATGATGCAGAAAATTTTGAAGGATCCGCGGCCCGTCGTTCCCGGCAGTCGCTTGAACGACATCGCCATGATGGCGCTCTTTCTCGCCTCGGATGAGAGCCGATCCTGCACTGCGGCAGACTTTGTGGTCGACGCGGGACTCACCGCCGGTTGGTACCAAGAAGGCGTACCGAGCGCCTAGCCCTCCTCTTGCCCTCCTCTAGCCTCCTCTAGCCTCCTCTAGCGTCGCTCGCGAGAGCGGAGCTTCGCGATGGAAGAGTCTCTAGAGGGTTCCGCCCAGAGTCCCTAACAAGAATTTTAGAAACTCTCAGGAATACTGCGTCTCTGATGGGCATTAGGCGAGCAGTGCGTCCGGATGGCGGACGGCGAGTGCATTCCGAATGCCATCTTTCCAAGTGACATTGCAGGGGCCGCCGAGTTCCTTGCGGCGAGTATTGTCGAGTACCTTCATACCCCACGATGCCTCGGGCCCAACTTCTACCTTCATAGTCAAGCCGGTGATCTCTTCGACATAGGCGATGATCATCTCAATCGAAACGACGTCGTCTCCTCCCAGGTTCACGATCGGAGCGGGCACGGCAGCCTTCAGAATCAAGTTCTGAGCCTGCGTCGCGATATCGTCTTCATGAATCGGGGAACAGAAACTCTCCCCGCCTTCCGCGCGGGTATACGACATGCCGTGCTTCATGAAGTCGTAGATGATCATGGGCACGCCGCCGTGCCCACGCGTTCCGTAGGCGACATCGAGGCGCGTAATCACAGTCGGCAGACCAAGAGCCCGCGCCTGAAAACGCACCACCGACTCAGAAACTAACTTGCTCATCGCATAATGCGGCGAGTAGGAAGCGTAGCCGCCCAACTCGTGGTCTTCGTGAATCGGTTCCGAGGATCCCACAGGCACGCGATAAACCGAGGACGAGGACATATGAAGAAAGGCCTTCGCATCCTTGTACCGCTGCATCAAGAATCCTGAGCCCTCGGCGTTTTGCGCCATGCCTATTTCGGGACTCGCAGGATCGACGTTTGCGCCGCAATGAAATACGTAGTCGACATCCGGAAGACCCGACAGATCATCCTCGCCCATCGAAAAGAGCGCCGTATTGATCCCGATCGCTTCGAGCTCTTCCTTCGCCTTCGCGTCGGAGAAGCGCGCGGCGGCCCAGACTTCGTTATTTTTGTTCAGTATCTCTGCAAGGGGACGAGCGACTTGGCCCGTCGCGCCGGTGACGAGAATGCGTTGGCCTTCGATCATGCTGGGGATCTCCTGAATATTTGGGGTCACTCAAACGGTACCCAACGTATACTCACCTCACATGCCCGAAACGCCGTCAAAAACTGATGCTCTTCCGCTCTCCGATTTGCTGGTTCTCGATCTCACTATTGCCCGAGCGGGACCGACTGCCGTTCGCCAACTCGCGGACTGGGGCGCCAACGTCGTGCGCATCGAACAGCGACCGGGGGCGGATACCGGCTTCGCTCATCACTCTCCTGACTACCTGAATCTCCACAGGAACAAACGAAGCTTGAGTCTCGACCTCAAACGGGAGGAAGGGCGCGCCCTCTTGCATCGTATGATCAAGCGTGCGGACGTCTTGGTCGAAAACATGCGCCCCCCTGTGAAAGCCCGACTGGGTTTCGACTGGGCAACCGTCCACGAGATCAATCCACTGCTCGTTATGGGATCGATCTCTGGCTTCGGGCAGGAGGGCCCCTACGCCGATCGCGGCGGCGTTGATCAAATCGCGCAAGGCCTCGGCGGCATGATGAGCGTCACGGGAATTCCCGGCCAAGGACCCGTCCGTGCCGGCGTTGCGATCTCGGATATCACCGCCGGCCTTCAGCTCGCAGTGGGCATTCTCGTTGCCCTGCATGAACGGAAGCGGACGGGACGAGGACGTTATGTCACTACATCTTTGCTCGAGTCGATGATCGGGATGCTCGACTTCCAAGCGGCGCGCTTTACCGTTGCAGGGGAAGTCCCGCCTCAAGCCGGCAACGACCACCCGACGCTTGGGCCTATGGGGATGTATGCAACCCGAGACGGCCACATGAACCTCGCTGCTCCCTGGGGCCGAATGTGGTCAGCGTTATGCGAAATCCTCGAACGCCCGGAGCTCGAAAACGATCCCCGCTTCGCCACCGCGAATGATCGAGCGTTGAATCGGGCGGCCCTCAACATTGAACTTGAAACGGCTCTCGCCCCACGCACGACCGAGGACTGGGTCGAGCGAATGAACGCAGTCGGAATCCCTTCTGGACCCGTCAACGATCTGGCTCAGACCTTCGCCGACCCGCAGGTAAAGCACCTCGGCGTTGCCGCCAAGGTGACGCATCCCGGTGTAGGCAAGATTGAAATTATTCGAAATGCCACTCATCTCGATGGCGTGAGCGACGAAATTCGTCGACCTTCCCCGGATCCTGGGGAACATACGGATGAGGTGCTTTCTGAGTTCGGACTCAGCTCCGATCAGGTGAAGTCCTTGCGCGAGAACGAGATCATCTAGCCCGCTGCGATCCGCCGACGTCCTGCGAAAGAAGTCCGGCCGGGCCAAACCAAGCTAGGCAAAGCCGAGCAAGAGCGATCGGCCATCCGTAACGCCTCGCCCTTCAAGGAGTACCATGACCGAGACCAAACGAAGCGGCGTGACCTACCAGCGCGCCGATGACTCCTATTTCGAGGAGCGCGGCTTGCGGCGTTTCGCCGGCGTGTGGTCGCTGTGGGCACTTGGTGTCGGTGCGGTCATCTCTGGTGATTTCTTTGGCTGGAATTTCGGGCTGCTCTCTGGCGGATTCGGCGGACTCCTCACAGCGACGCTCATAGTCGCAGTGATGTACATCGGCCTCTGCTTCTCAATCGCAGAACTCTCTCCAGCCCTGCCTCATACCGGCGGCGCCTACTCCTTCGGCCGAATGGCCTTCGGGCCTTGGGGCGGCTTTCTGACCGGCCTCGCGGAAAGCATCGAATACGTCCTCACCCCCGCCGTGATCGTCGTGGGGATCGGAGGCTATGTCGGCACGATCCTCGAAACGAGCTTCGGCTGGAGCGTCCCTGCCCCCGTGCTGTGGGCTCTCTTTTACGCGGTATTCGTCGGAATCAATATCATCGGCGTTGAACTCACCTTCCGACTAACAGTCGTGATCACGTTCATCGCACTACTTGTACTGATCGTCTTTTGGATCGGGGCCATCCCTCTCTTCAGCTGGGATCATGCGCTTTCGGTGGTCCCGGATCCCGGCGCCTCGCGATGGTTCCCGCGCGGCCTGTCCGGTGTCACAGCCTGCCTGCCCTTCGCTATCTGGTTCTATCTGGCGATCGAACAGCTGCCACTCGCTGCCGAGGAGAGCCATGATCCCAAACGAGATATGCCTCGTGGGCTGCTCTGGGGAATCGCCACACTGATCGTCGCATCGCTATTCACCCTCTTCCTCAATGCCGGAATCGCTCCCGGAGCCGCCGTCGTAGGCGCTTCCGAGGAACCCCTGTTCTTGGCGTTTCAAACGATCTTCGGCGAGGGCGCCAGCGCAACCGCCCTCTCCCTCGCCGCGGTGGCCGGACTCATAGCGAGTTTCCATGCCATCATTTATGCCTATGGGCGTAATATCTACTCGCTCTCGCGCGCGGGATATTTCCCGACTTGGATGTCACGTACGCACAAGACCCGTAAACCGCCCCATGTCGCGCTCATCGTAGGAGCGGTCGCCGGATTCCTCGTCGCACTTGCGATCGAATACGGCCAGGCATTCTTCGGCGAAGTTCCGGTCGGCGGTGTGCTCCTTAACATGGCCGTCTTCGGCGCGGTGATCGCGTATATATTCCAGATGGCGGCCTACCTCCGCATTAAGTCGATGGAAGGGCTCGAGCGCCCCTACGTGAGCCCACTGGGTCGAAGCGGGGCGGCAATCGCGCTCGTCATAGCCTCCATCACACTTGTGTGTCTCTTCGTGAATCCAGATTACCGCCCCGGGATCTACGGGGTCGCGCTCTGGTACGCGCTCTCGGTGGCATATTTCGCCTTCT